>N._stephensi_711_cecum__coassemble_64_pt1 | contig 14891 bp, 16 predicted proteins | sample N__stephensi_711_cecum__metabat2_high_PE_008 | metagenome-assembled genome bin N | reverse complement strand
GGAATTTTCAGGGTTGCATTGCTGTTTATTTGTCAAGGTTCATTGACTGGCTTTTATTGCTTGCCTGTCTAACGGAGAAGGAGGGATTTGAACCCTCGCGCCGCTATTAACGACCTGCACCCTTTCCAGGGGTGTCCCTTCAACCTCTTGGGTACTTCTCCACGGTTGACTATTGCTGGTTTTATGCGCTTGTCCTGAGAGAACAAATCAAAAGAGTTCGGTGACATCATCCCCCTACTCTCTAGCGGAGAGAGTGGGATTCGAACCCACGCGCCCTTGCGGACAAACGGTTTTCAAGACCGCCTCGTTATGACCACTTCGATATCTCTCCATCGAATCCGCCCATCAGCGGCAAAAATTATTCTATCAAAAATAGCTTTTTCTGTCAACCGCTTTTTCCAAAAAAATAGCAAATAAATCAGTAAATTATCACGCCTTGTCCCCGTCCTCCAGACCTTCCGGTTTTTTGTCCGTATCCAGCAAAAGCTCCGCATAAATTCCGCCACAGGCCTCCAGTCCTTTGGCAACCAGCCCGGCAAAAAGCACGGCTCCCGCATACCGCAGATGAGTATTGTCCTGTTTTCCCTGAGGGCAGCTCGCATAAGTATCCGGGGCAAGGTTCATAAACCACGCCTTCGTCTCCTCCATCCCTGCCTTTGTCATCGCCTCACGGCTCATGGCATGTAAATCAATCAGGGGAACCTGCTCTTTCTCAGCCACCGCTTTCATCGCCGCCACATAGTCGCCATGAGCTCCGGCGCCCAGAACGCCGTTTTCGTCAAAGCATCTGCGCTCCAGAGGGGTGATCAATACGGGATGCGCGCCATGCTTTCTGGCGACATTGATGAAAGCGCGGAGGTTGTTGTCAAAGGTAGTCCCCGGTATCGTATACCTCGCCGGATCCTGGCTCTTCTCGTCATTATGTCCGAACTGAATAAAAAGGAAATCCCCCTGACCGATATTCTGGTCTATCTTCTCCAGTCTGCCCTCGTCCATAAAACTCTTGGTGCTCCGCCCATTCTTCGCATGATTACATATGGTAATGTCCTCCCTGACATAAAGAGAAAACACCTGTCCGATGCCGGTCTGCGGATAGGTTCTGATATCGTTTGTCTGCACGGTAGAATCCCCTGCCCAAAAAATTTTATTCATACTCTCAACCTGCCTTGTCAATCTTGTTTGAAAAAACCGGGGGAACCGCGATTTTGAAATCAGGGCTCCCCCGGTCATATAATTTTTTCCTATCAATACAAGCTTAGATACAGGCTTGCAGCTTACTCCTTTACGGCGCCGATATTCACACCGGTAACGAAATACTTCTGCAGGAAAGGATACAAAGCCATGAAGGGAAGGATTGCCGCCACGATACCTGCGTTATACAGCGTTTGCTGCGATATGGCATACTGTGTCGTCGGCGTATCACCATCCATAATCATGGTTCGCAGCTTATACTGGAAGTTCGTCTGATCATTTCTGGTGATATAAATTCTGGGTGTGGTATAGTCATTCCATACAGTCACGGCGAACATCAAACCGATGGAAGCCAGAGCTGCCTTGGACAGAGGAAGTACAATCTTGAAGAAGATTCCCATCGGGGAACATCCGTCAATCTTTGCAGCCTCGTACAAGCTGCCCGGAATACCTTCAAAGAAGTTACGCATCAGCACCAGATTGTAAACATTGATACCATGCTTTACAACGATAACCCACATGCTGTCTCTCAAACCCAGTTTGTCGAACACCAGATACTCAGGAATCATACCGCCGGAGAAAATCATGGTGAACAAAAGCAGGAATGCCAAAAATCCACGTCCGGGCATCTCAAACTGAATCATTACATAACCGCCCAGTGTAGAGAGCACCAGACCAAGGAGGGCGCCTGCCACCGTGGTAATCACGGAGTTGATAAAAGGTCTGTACAGAGCGCCAGTCTGCATAATTGTCTTATACCCGTCCAGTGTGAACTGAGTGGGAAGAAGTTTAAACTGGTACACACCCACCGCACTGAAGGAGTCCACTACCACCTTCCAGATAGGAAGCAGGATAATCAGACCGACGATAATAAATACAATGTAATTAATCAAAGCAAACAAGGAGAACTTTTTCTTTTTCTTGTAAACAGCTTTTGCTTCTGCCATATCCGCACCTCCTAAATAATGCCACGGCCGCGGCCTTTTTTACTTGCCCAGTTACAAATCAGCACAAGAGCAGCGCCAACCAGTGATTTGAACAAACCAACCGCCGTGGAATAACCATAGTCTGCAACCGCAGTACCGAAACTCTGTCTGTATATATAGGTAGAGATAACGTCTGCAACCTTATACACAGATGCATTGTATAATACGAATACGGACTCGAACATATTCATAACCTTTGCCAAGTTCAGGATCAGCACGGTAAAGATAGTATTTGCAAGAGCGGGTACGGTGACATAACGAATCTTCTGCATACGGGTCGCGCCGTCGATATCAGCAGCCTCATACAGCTCGGGGTTGATACCGGACAGCGTAGCCAGGAAGATAATGGTTCCCCAACCAGTCTCTTTCCAGATATTAATTATGTAGAAAATTGTTCTCCAGTACTTCGGCTCCTCCAGATAGCTGATGCTAACATTCGGGCTCAAAAGACCCCAGTCGTGCAAAAGTCCGTTCAATACGCCAGTATTGGACGCAGACAGGAACAGGGTAAAGATACCTGCCACTACCGCCCATGACATAAAGTGGGGTAAATATATGATGGTCTGCAAGGTCTTCTTTGCAAAGAGATTGCCCATCTCGTTTAAGAAGATGGATACGACTACGGAACTGACTGTCGTAATGATCAACTTCATTATGCTCAAAAGCAGGGTGTTGCCAAACGCCGTCCAGAACTGGTTAGTGGCAAACATGTTCTTAAAATTCTGAAGTCCTACAAATTTCGGCGCCATTACTGTATAGTACTGATAAAAGGAATATCTGATACCCAGCATAGGCCAGTAATGCACGATAGCCAAAAAAACAAGCACAGGTATAAACATGATATAGTAACCACGATGATTCCAGATGCGCATTCCAAGTGGCTTCTGTTTTACCACTGCACCTGTAGAGGTAGTGATCTTCTTTTTGCTCATACTTTTTTGCTCCTTCCTCTCCCATAATACCTTTCTAAATCTCTTTATAAAGGTCTGTCCTGCCCTCGGCAGGGTTTTCCCTCCGAGGAACAGGACAGGCTTTACATTCAGCTCAGGAGCCGTCCCCCTGAACTATCATATTTAATTAATTCTGCAGGTCAATCCTACTGGGGATTGTTCAGCTCAGCCAGAACAGTCTCAACAACGGAACCAGCGGTAGCCAGATACTCCTGCATAGCAGCATCGTAATCCTTCTCGCCCTTAACAACTGCGTTTACTGCTACCTGAACAGCGTCGTTGATAACTGCGGACTGTACTGCATAGGTAGTAGAGCTGGGCAGTGCGGGTGCAGAAATAGCGTTTGCATAGAATGCAGCACTGGACTCTGTAGCAAGATCAGATGCAGCGGATGCGCTGTACTCTGAAGGCAAATCACGAATGGACAGGATGTTGTCGATGTGATTCTTGCTGTAGAGAGAGGTATTGTCCAAGATGCCGGGAAGCATATGGAACTGACCTTCCTCATAAGTGGTCTCTTTTCTCTTCTCAGGATCATCGGGAGCTACTACAACAGTCTCAGCAGCCATGCTCCAGTGCATACCCTCAACGCCGTAGGTCCACAGCAGCTGTACAGCATCGCCATCCAGCATGGTCTCGAAGAATGCATCAAAGATAGCCTGACCACGAGCATTGTTCTCCTCCTCGGAGAGAGTGGTGTCGTTCATGATAACCCATACAGGAGCTTTTCTGTCCAGGAAGCCATCCATCTCAGCAATCAGAGGAAGCTGAACAACCTCGGTGTCAACCTGGTTCTTGGAAAGATTGTTGGTCAGAGTCTGTCTCCAGGTACCTGCCCAGTATGCGAAGCAGCCTGCAGTACCCTTCTGGTCATTACCAAACCATTTCTCACGGGTGCTCTTGGTCTCGCCTACGAAAGCGGAAGTATCAGGGTCGATAACGCCGTCAGCCCAAGCGGTGCGCAGTCTCTCGAGAGCCTCTTTGGTCTCCTCAGTCTGGAAGCCGTCATACCATACGCCGTTCTCATCCTGCAGCAGAGCGGGATAAGCGTTCTGCCAGAACTCAGGCAGGTAGTTGGTCCAAGGAGCCTCAGTGGAAACCAGACCGGGAGCGATGATACCATAGGTATCGCCATCCACGCCGTTGCCATCGGGATCTTCCTTGGTGAATCTGGTCAGCATATCATAGAATGCATCATAGGTCGTAATGCTGTTCACATCGATTCCCAGATTGTCAAGCCATGCCTTCTTTACATAAGTAACACAACCGTTACCAGCGGCAGGGCTCATGCCGTACATTCTGCCGTTTACATAGTTACCATCGTTTACAACAGACTTAGCATTCAGTACAGACTGGAAATCTGCGTTCTCATATGCATCGGTCATATCCCAGAGAACAGTGCCGAAGGATGCATACTGAGAATACATAGCAGCGGGCATCAGAACCACGTCGGGCTTGTCGGTGCCTGCCAGTGCCAGTGCCAAAGCCTCAGAGTAGTTAGAGTGGTCGGGCTTGTTGATAACAAGATCAATGCCAACCTCCTTCTCCCATGCCTCCTCGAACTCTTTCAGACCGGTCTCCTCAGTCAGATTCAGGGTACCGTCTACCATGATCTTAATCTGTTTGAGATCGTAGGTTGCTGCCGGTGTCTCGCTGGAAGCGTCAGCAGGTGTGCTTGCGTTGCTAGGGTTGCTGCTGGGCGTTACGGGCGTATCGTTTCCGCCGCAGGCTGCAAGAGAAGCTACCATAGCACTTGCAAGAAGTACAGATAATACTTTCTTCTTCATTTTTTTCCTCCCTAAAATATAGATTAAAATGATATTGTTTCCGCCGAACACTGCTCGGCTTATATATACTGTACCATTGTTCTGTACAAAATGCAAGCAGCATTTTTTGTCCGGAGGTATATTTTTAGGGCATAATGGTTAAAATATGCCGATTTTATCATGTTTTTCCTCTAAAAAATGTCCTATTTTTTTCACGCACTGGTCAAACTGACAGAAAAACGCAGATTCTTTTGTGCATATTTCCCAGTTTCACCCGGCCGACCTGCACAATAAAATCTGCGTTTTCCTGTCAGTCTGCGCTCTGCGCCCTTAAAAACGCCTCCGCCACCAGCATATCCTCCGGGGTGGTGAGCTTGATATTCCGATAGGAGCCCTCCGTCAGCCGGACACGGCAGTCCGTGAAAAGCTCCACCACGCCGGCGTCGTCCGTTATCGCGATCCCCTGTTCCCGCACCCTCTCCAGCCTGTCCTTCAGACGCGTGTATGCCTCAAGGATCAGCTGCGTCTCAAAAACCTGCGGCGTCTGCACATTCCAGACGGTTCTTCTGTCCGGCGTCTGAATCGCAAAATGCTCATCATCCGTAAGCTTCACCGTGTCCTTGGCGGGCATGGCGGCCGCACAGGCGCGGTATCGCACAACCTCATCGCTCAGCCGCAGGAGCAGTTCCTCCGTCAAAAACGGTCTGGCGCCGTCGTGGATAAACACATAGCCGTCAAGATTTGGCACGGACATCCTGCTGTCGCCCAGAAGCTGCAGCGCCTGTATCACGGACAGATAGCGCTCCGCGCCGCCCGCAGCCACGGCAGCGACCTTGGAAAAGCCGTATTTCTGCACAATCTCCGTCCTTGCAAAATCCAGCTTGTCCGCACCCGCCACCAGAATGCAGTCGTCGATGACTGCGGACTGCTCCACCGCCCGCAGGGAATACCAGAGCACCGGTTTCCCCGCCAGCATCATATATTGTTTTGCCACGCCGCTCCTCATGCGGCTCCCGCTGCCCGCAGCGAGAACGATTGCCGTACAGCGCTTTCCGTTCTTCATAAGCTTAAATTTGGCACGGCGTTCAGGTCATAGCCGTGTCGCACCCCTCTGAGATATTCATAATACCCTGCCACACCGATCATGGCCGCATTATCCGTGCAGAATATCGGGCTCGGGCGGTAGAACCGCACTCCCTGCCCGGCGCACGCCTCCTCAAAGGCCGCCCGCAGAGCGGAGTTGGAAGCCACGCCTCCCGCGATGGCGAAGCGGTCATAGCCAAATTCCCGCACCGCCGCCATGGAATGCTCCACGCAGACGTCGATGACCGCCCTCTGGAACGACGCCGCCACATCCGCCTGACAGACCGGCTCCCCCCTCATCTCGCAGCTGTTGAGGTAATTTAACACCGCGCTCTTCAATCCACTAAAGCTAAAATCGTATTCATTCTCCGCCACCTTCGCCCTGGGAAACGGAATGGCGTCGGGATTTCCTTCCTTTGCCAGCCTGTCGATTTTGGGACCGCCGGGATATCCCAGGCCGAGCGCCCGGGCAACCTTGTCAAATGCCTCCCCCGCCGCATCGTCCCTCGTGCGCCCTATCAGCCGGTACACGCCGTAATCCTCTACGATCACCAGATGGGAATGTCCGCCGGAAGCCACCATGCAGACAAAGGGGGGCTGCAGCTTTGGATGTTCTATATAATTGGCGCTGATATGTCCGCTTATATGATGCACGCCCACAAGCGGGATCCCCGTGGCAAAGCTGACTGCCTTCGCCGCCGAAACGCCCACAAGCAGCGCGCCCACAAGCCCGGGACCGTAGGTCACCGCGATGGCAGTGATATCGTTTAACGTCACTCCCGCCTCCCGCAGCGCCTCCTGAATGACCTGATTGATCTTCTCGATATGTTTGCGGGACGCAATCTCCGGCACCACGCCGCCATACAGCGTGTGCAATGCAATCTGGGAGGCTATCACATTCGATAATACCTCCCTGCCGTTTCTCACCACCGCCGCCGCCGTCTCATCGCAGGAGCTCTCGATGGCCAGTATGTAATTTGCCCGATTCGTATTTTCCATTCTGATTTTCACTCTATTCCTGTGTCTCCAGATTCTCCGCAGCCTCCCAGCCGTAGATCTTCCACTGCCTGTTGGCGTCCTTACGCAGCAGATACACCTGATCGGAGGGATGGGACTGACCGTCCTGCATGATATTATAGCCGCACATGATTTTGGCAAAGGAATAGCCGTCCTGCTCGAACATATCCACATTGGTGCTGGAGGCGACGCTGATAGTCGCGATGCGCCGGCCGTTCTTTCTGTAATCGTCCACGTCCCCCTGCAGCCGGATCAGATAGCCGCCCAGCTCATTTGCCTCCAGAAGCTCCTCGTCGTAGAGCTCTCTCGCCTTGAGCCCCAGCGCCTCTATCTCCTCCTGAGAGCTCTCCTCATTGTAGAGGCAGCGCAAAATTTCATTATAGTATTTAATCACTTCCTTGGGGGTGGGGGGATAATCCTTGCTCAAATCTCTGCTCAACACGGATTCCACCGCGGTCATGGCGGCTTCCTCCCGCCTTGTCCTGTCCTTGTTGGACAGATAGGCATAGTAGCCCACCACAGCCATTACCAATATCGCGATAATGATCGTTGTGCGTGCCGTCGCTTTCTTCATCCGATACCCTCTCCATTTCGATTTCTCTTTGCACCGTGTCCGCCAGTGTATTTCCCCTGACACCGCGCCCGTCAGTCTTCCTCAAATTTCAGCTCTGCGGTTCTGCCGTCCCGCGCCGCCACGGTATTTGGAAAAATTTTCCGCACATCGGCGATAAATTCCTCCGGGCGCATGAGCGACGGGCTGTAATGGGTCAGCCACAGCTCGGGAACCTCCGCGTCCCGCGCAAGCCGCGCCGCCTCGTACATGGTCATGTGCCTGTGTTCTTTTGCCTTTATCAATTTGTCCGGCTCCCCGTACATGCCCTCCAATATCAGCAAATCCGACTCTCTGGCATGGGTCAGGATACTCTCCGTGGGGCGGGTGTCCGTACAGTAAGTCACCTTCAGGCCTCTGCGCGGCTCCCCCAGCACCATATCGGGGGTATAGACGCAGCCGCCCTCCTCGATTATCTCGCCCTTTTGCAGACGGCTCCAGAATTTCATGGGAATCCGCTGCTCCTCCGCCCGCTCTCTGTCAAATCTGCCGGTGCGCTCAATACTCAGGCTATATCCATAGCATAACACATTATGGTTCACCTTGAAAGCCTCAATCCGAAATCCGTCAAAAGAAAATGTCTGTTCGTTCTCCCCGATCTCCATGAATTGAATCTCAAAGGGCAACTCCGGCGCAATCACCCGGAGGGAATTGACCACTTTGGTCAATCCTTTTGGCCCTATGAGGAGCAGTGGGCTGGTGCGCTCGGCATTTCCCATGGTGAGAAGCATGCCCGGCAGACCGCTGATGTGGTCGGCATGATAATGGGTAAAGCATATGACGTCGATGGGATTGGGGCTCCAGCCTTTTTCCCGCAGGGCAATCTGGGTGCCCTCCCCGCAGTCGATCAGAATGCTCTTTCCATTATAGCGCATCATCAGGGCGGTGAGCCATCTGTACGGCAGCGGCATCATACCTCCCGTCCCCAGCAAACAAACATCTAGCATAACTCGGTTTCCTCATCCTCCTCCACAGGGATTGCAAACTGCGCCGTCAGCCTGTCATAGCAGTCCTCGCACAGGTCGAATCTGTGTCTGGTTCCATCCTTACGGCTGAAATACCCGAAGGTATAATCCACTGCAAAGCAGCCCTCCTTCAAATACTTTCCTTCTGATTTTAATTCTTTTTTGCATTGATTGCAAATCACTTTTCCATATTTTCGCATTTTGTGCCTCCCGCAATCTCTCGTATAGCGCTCTCGTCATCCTTCCATGACCCAATTCATTACTATACTGTTACTATACTATAGAAAGCGTCTGACATGGCGTGGTAATTATTGCCGCCGCCACATGATCACGGCGTCCTCCACAGGCTTTTCATAAAATCCCGGACGGACGCCCTCGGACACAAAGCCAAATTTCTCATAAAGGCGGATGGCAGGCGTATTGCCCGCCCGCACCTCCAATGTAAATTCCGTGATGCCAAGGCGCGCTCCAAAAGCCAGAAGCTCCCGCAGCATGGAGTCCGCAATCCCCTGCCCCCGCAAGTCCTCCCGAACCATCACCTTCTCGATATCTCCCTCGTTGCCCAGAACGGTCAAACCCGCACAGCCCACGGGCTCCCCCTCCCACTCTGCGGTCAGGTACAGGCTGTAAGCGCGCTCCAAAAGCTCCGCGAAAGCGCGCTCCGACCACGGCATGCTGAAAATCTCCCGCTCCAGCCGGGCAAGCGTCGGTACATCCTCCGCCCGCAGCGGACGGATCAGCGGCCTCATGACTCTCTCTCCGTCTCGCCCAAGCCCGCTGCCTCCGATTCCGATGCTGCCTCTTTCTGGGCAAGCTCCCGCTCCGCCTGACTTTTGCGAAGGTACTCCGGGCGGTGCTCCGCCGCGGATACCGTGCGCCCCGCCGCGTAATAGACCTGCCCCAGAGCCGCGATGCTGCCCGCCCGCTGTCTGCTGCAGGACGCAGGGGCAAAGCGGAAGGGAATCCTGATCCGCTCCTGTAACCGATTTTGGTACACCGGCACACCGTCCCCCAGAAAAATCACGCCTCTGCCGGGCTGCTCCGCCCCCAATTGATTGAGCCGGCTTATTATTATGGAAATATCCACCGCCGCCTGAGGCTCCGACACGCACAGCTCCATCCCCGAAAATTCATAAATCCCCGTGTAGACCTGATTGCGTCTGGCGTCAATCAACGGACAGATCAAATCGCCCGTGCCAAAGAGATTGTACGCCAGCCCCTCCAGCGTGGGCACCTCCACCAGCGGCTTTTCCAGCGCAAGCCCCAGCCCCTTTGCAGTGGCGGAACCGATGCGCAGCCCCGTAAACGACCCGGGGCCGGACGCCACGGCGATGGCGTCTATGGTACTCATGTCCAGCTCCAGCATTTTCCGCAGCTCGTCCAGCATGGGGAGCAGGGTCTGCGAGTGTGTCTTTTTATAATTGACATTGTACTCGGCCAGCAGGATCCCGTCCTCCGCCACCGCCACTCCCGCCACAAGGCCGGAGCTGTCCAAACCCAGAATTTTCATATGCGTCCCCCCTGCGTGATAGTGATCCTGCGATAATCCAATCCCTTTTGCAGATCCTTTTCGATCATAATCTCCGTATAACGCTCCGGCAAAAGCTCCCGGATGCGCTCAGCCCACTCCACCAGACAGACCCCCTGCCCGTAAAAGCAGTCCTCGCAGCCAATCTCCTCCATCTCCTCCACATCCGCAATCCGATAGACGTCAAAGTGATAAAAGGGAAGCCTGCCCTCCTCATACACCTGTAAAATCGTAAAGGTGGGGCTGTTCACCGGTCCGGAAATGCCAAGCCCCGCGGCGACCCCCTGGGTGAGCACGGTCTTGCCCACTCCCAAATCTCCAATCAGAGTATAGACCTGCCCCGGCTGCGCCTCCCGCCCGATACGCTCGCCAAACGCCCAAGTCTCCTCCGCACCATAGGTCTCTATTATGATATCATCCATATTATATGTCTCGCTCACAGCCATCCGCACCCCCTTATGATTCAACAGCGAATGCGCACTTTTGAGGGCGGCATATGCGTGGAGATTACTTCTATAACATCCGTTATTTTATCTCCCAGCGCACGTCTCGGAAAAATTGTGGCATTCACCCTGCTGGTGTAGACGATAATGCTGTGCCCGGTGGACACCGCCTTCACCATATCGCCCCAGTCCTGATGCTGTTCCTCGCCGTTTTGGGACACAGTGATGCCCTGCTCGTCCAGCACATAGTGTAACGGCGCCGCAAAGGCCGGATTGCTCAGAGCCTGCTGTCTGCTCTTCAAAAATAAAGTTACTGGCAGATACAGGAGCAATACGACGCCCGCCACCAGGAAAATAAACTGGCCTTTTAAAAGCCCTGCCAGCACAGCCACCGCTCCCACGCCGCTGCCCAGAAGTCCTGACGCGCTGTTATAAGTATGCATCAGCATATAATCATATAAATCGTTTGCTTCAATCTTCACGTCCAGCTCTACCATAGCTCCTCCACCCTGAAAAAAGCACCTACAACTCAATCCCTTGTAGGTGCTTTATTTTCTATGAGACAATTATATGGTTTTCTTCCGAAAAAAGCAAGCACAATTTATTCGTGGCGCAGCGCCTCGATGGGACTTAGGCGCGCCGCTTTTCTGGCGGGATAGATGCCGAAAAAGATTCCCACCGCAGAGGAAAACAGGCTGGCTCCCAGCACCGTGCCGACGTCAACCGTGGCGGTAAAGCCGATGAGCGAGCACACACCCTGCGCTCCCAGCACGCCCAGCACAATGCCGATGAGTCCTCCCAGCAGGGAAATCAGCGCCGACTCCGCCAGAAACTGCAGGAGCACAGAGCTGGTTCTCGCCCCCAGAGCCTTGCGGATGCCGATTTCTCTGGTGCGCTCCGTCACGGACACCAGCATGATATTCATGACGCCAATCCCGCCCACCAGCAGGGATATCGCCGACACAAAGGCCACAAAGATGGTGAGATAGCTCAGAATCTCGCCTATCTCACTCATATAGTCATTAAAATTCTCCACCATGATGACGTCCTTGCCCCGGACATTGTGGCGGTTCTCCAACAGGCGAACCGTCTTTTCCGCCACCTCCGTGGCGTATTCCGCGCCGTCGCTGACAATCAGCAGACTGTCCAGAGAGACATAAAAGCCATAGGACGCCGACAGCACCGACAGCGGGCACTCCATGGAGACCCGATTGGTATTTCCGGCAAACATGGAGGCATTGTCCTTGCGGATCCCGATGATGGTAAAGTCCCGGTTGATGCCATACAGATTCAGCTCCAGCGTCATCCCAAGGACATTGGTGTTGCCAAAGAGCAGCTTGGCGCTGCTCTCCGTGAGGACGCAGACCTGATTGGCGGAATAATAATCGTTGTCATTAAAATACCGCCCCTTGATGATGGGGTCATTGCTGGAATATTCCAGCCCCGGCATACCCATCTGAGCAGTACCGTCAAACACCCCTTTTCTGCCCGTAAAGCTGGCGCCGAAGCCCCAGCTGGGCGTGATCGCCTTCACATGGGGCACCTTCTCCATGATGGCGTCGATATCCTCGTCGGTAAATTCAAGCATGATCCCCTCGTCATTGCTCCCGTAGGCGTATACGGCAATCTGTCCGCCCGCCATATTGTTCAGCTCCTCGTTGATGCCGCCCTTCACGCCGTTTCCGATGGCGATGATCATAATGACGGAGGAGATACCGATGATAATGCCCAGCATGGTGAGGATGGAACGCCCTTTATTGCTCCTGATGTTCAGGAGCGCAATCTTAATGTATTCCCATATCTGTGCCATGAGAAGCCTCCTACATCGCGGGCATGACAGTGACTGCCATACCTTCCTCCAGCGTGCCGTAATAAGTCACGATAATCTGATCCGCCTCCGTAATCCCCTCGATGATCTCCGTGTAGGTATCGTTGGAAATACCGCAGGTCACCGGTTTTTTGGCCACCTTGCCCTCCTCCACCACGTAGAGGAAATCGCCATCCCTGTCCGCGTTGATGGCCTCCACAGGCACGAGCAGCGCGTCCTCCACGGAGCGGGTCTGAATGGTCAGCTTCGCGTCCAGACCGAGAATGATCCGGTCGTCCGGCTCGTCGATATGTACCTCCACGCCGACCATCGGGGTGTTGGAGTTGTTCATGCTCGCCATGCGGTTGATCTTGCTCACCGTCCCGGCGTAGACATTGCCGGATATCGTGACCTCCGCCTTCTGTCCCACCGCCAGCTTCTCCACATCCTGCTTTGAGGCATACAGACTCACCTTCACACTCTCCGTGCTCTCCAGCGTACAGAGTTGCATCCCCTCGCTCACCGTGGAGCCCTCCACGGCGCTCACCTCCGTCACCACGCCGGCAAACTCCGCACAGAGTCCGGCTTTGCCCTCGTAATACGCCTTCTCCGCCCCCGCGTATGCAATCTGCGCAAGCTCCTTATCCGCCTCGTAGGAAATTTTATCGTAAGAGCCCAGCACCCCGTTCTCGCTGCTGTTCTTCTGGCTCTGCATCTCCGCCTTGTACGCCTCCTCATCCGCAATCTGCTCCTGCACCCTCTTAATCTCAGCCTCCATCTCAGCCACATAATCCGAGGAATTTGCCACCTGCTGCAGATATTGGTTTCTGGAGAGCTGCGACTGCTTCTGCTTCAGCTTCTTCTCTTTGGCAGTATATTCGTCCGTCCCCTCCGTCAGAGCCTTCAATTCTCCCTCAAGCTTTGCTATATCCTTCTGCAGCTCATAATTCTCATCCGCCAGCGCATTCTGCGTGCCCCGCTGGCTCTCGGCGAGCTTTGCCTGCAAATCCTTCAGGTATGCCTTCTGATCCGAGAGCTGCTGCTCCAGCACAGCGAGATTGGTGTTCGCCTCGTTCAGCTTCGCCTGATTATCGGCACTGTCCGAAATCGCATTGTTGTAGCCCGCATTGGACTTCTCCTGCTGCAGCGCAGCTTCCCGGAAATCCCTGTCCAGCCGGGCAGTGTCATAGGCGATAAGCACATCCCCCGCCTTCACCGCATCCCCGGCGGCGACATTGACATTCGAAAGCTTCCCTCCCGTGGGCGCAAAGAATACCTTCACCTCCTCCGCGGAAACCGTGCCGCTGGTGCTGACACTTTCCTGAAGACTCCCCCGCTTGGCGTCGGTGGTCGTCACCATCGCTCCGGTCTCGCCGCCTCCACAGCCCCGCAGCATTATAAACAACAAAATAACAACTACCACAATTATAATAACAAGTGTTTTTTTACTCTTCTTTTTACCCTTTTTGCCGTCCGGATCCTTTTTAAATATATTTTTCATGACGCCTCCTCCTGTATCTCATCCGCCTCAATCTTCCCGTCCCTGATTTTGATGACCCGCTTTGCCCGGGCGGCAATCTCATTGTCATGGGTGATGAGGATGACCGTCCTGCCCTCCTCATAGAGCTCCCGCAAAATCCCCATGATCTCCCCCGTGGAATGGGAATCCAGATTACCCGTGGGCTCGTCAGCCAAAATCACCGGCGGCGCCTGAGCGATGGCTCTGGCGATAGCCACGCGCTGCTGCTGTCCGCCCGACATCTCGGAGGGCTTGTGATCCATGCGGTGGGAAAGCCCCACCTTCTCCAGAGCCCGCTCCGCCAGCTCCCGCCTCTGCCCCTTGGCAACACCTCTGTAAATCAGCGGCAATTCCACATTTTCCCGAGCCGTCAGATTCGGTATCAGATTAAAGCCCTGAAAAATAAAGCCGATTTCCCGATTCCGAATGTCCGAGAGCTCGTCGTCGCTCAAGTCCGCCACATCCTGCCCGTGGAGCCTGTAAGTCCCGCTGGTAGGCACATCCAGACAGCCCAGCATGTTCATCAGCGTAGACTTGCCGCTGCCCGACTGCCCGATGATTGCCACAAACTCCCCCTCATCGATCGTGACACTCACATGATCCAGAGCACGCACCTCATTCTCGCCGGGATTATAGACCTTGCAAATGTCCCTGATTTCCACCAATGCACTCATGACTCTTCTCCTTAATAATTTATACTGCACTTATGCTGCACTTATACGACATCCGCACCGCGCCTTGTACTGCTGTACTATTGGTATGATACATCGCCACATTTCCCCTGTCAATACCCAATCATACAAATTCCACAATTTTGCGACTACCCATAACATATCCGTTCCGCAGCCCCTCTCCGCCTGCCAAATTACCAAGACTCCGCTTCACGTAAAAGCTTGCTGCGGACTTTGCCATCGTCAGTATCGAGGCAGGAGGAGACCGGGATGCCCTGGCAGGCTTTGGCGGCGGGTGGTGCGTTTTCTTATAGTGCGCTCCGGCGACAAGGGTGAAATGCGCATGGATGCGCAT
>N._stephensi_711_cecum__coassemble_63_pt1 | contig 14949 bp, 12 predicted proteins | sample N__stephensi_711_cecum__metabat2_high_PE_008 | metagenome-assembled genome bin N | reverse complement strand
CTAGAGCGCCTGGTTTGGGACCAGGAGGTCGCAGGTTCGAATCCTGTCACCCCGACTTTTGGTTTGAGCGAGCCCTTTTTACGCGAGGCCTTGGCAATATGGACTATCTAAGGTATGAGACAGAAATGTTTTATCTTTTTGTAGTGGATGTCCATTATTCGACCGCCTACTTAAAAGGAGACACTATATGTCAGAACAAAGATTAACTTGGAAAGAGATTCAGCAAAAATATCCCGACCAATGGGTGGGATTAGTGGACATAGCCTGGCAGGATGATTCAAATATAGAATCTGCTGTTGTAAAATACGCAGATAAAAGCAAAGAAGAATTGCTCATTATGCAGATAAGAGATGAAATATTTAGTTGTTATACAACTCCTGATAATATATTTCAACTTGGTATAGTGGGGTATTAGGATATGGAGCAATTCACAATGACATTGAACAAGGATTTCCAACGTCCTATTATCTACCTGAGTAATTGGCATGGCTTAAATGCTTTGCTTGATACGGGAGCATTGTTTCCAGTTTGGACAGCGCCAGAAACCATTTTACCCAGTCTTGGAGGTACTTTGAAAATGTACCCTATCATATTCTGCTAAGTGCCACAATGTTTCAACATCTAAGATACGAGATAGATGATGAAAATCATAAATTCAATGTTACGATTCCAGATAAAGAAAGCTGCATAAGAAATCTAAAAATACAGGATAAAAGCGGTAAGCTTCATGTATTGTGCAATTCTGTTTAAATAAATCTAATGATGCCGAACCAATCCGACAGCTGTACAGAATACCAGCCCTTGTATCTTATCTGAAAAGTGGGTATAAGAAAACCATTGATAAGTTGCAGCAACATTTCGACCAAGTTTTCAACGGATGCCGCTATGGAAATCAAATTTGCTCCGGACACTGTTCAAAAAATATCTGCTGGAGCAAGGCGTTCCCGATGCCAACATTCTCTACTTTGAATTGGATTTGACAAAGGGATACTTTTCGTCGCAAAAATCAATCGTGACATTTCGGTGTGCGACTATCAGCGCCGTTTTTCCACAAGTCAATTTTTTTACCGCTGCCTGAATTTCCGCTTCGTTATTATTATCCAAAGCGGATGTGGCTTCATCCATCAGAAGGAGGGGCGCATTTTTGATAAACGCTCTGGCAAGCGCAATCCGCTGTCTTTCCCCGCCGGATAAATTTTTTCCTCCATCCTGCAGAACGGTATCATACCCATCCGGCAGTCCACAGATAAATTCATGGGCGTTTGCCAGCCTTGCCGCCTCTTCCACATCTGCATCATTTGATTGCAGATTGCCAAAGCGAATATTTTCTCTTATGGTATCCTGAAAAAGATAAGCGTTTTGGGGAACATAGGCAATATTTTTTCTTAATGACATCAGATTTAGGGAATTGATATCCTGTCCGCCGATATAAATCATTTTATCCGCCGCAGGGTACAGCCGCATCAATAATTTTATCAGCGTGCTTTTACCGCATCCCGTCTGTCCAATAACGGCCGTGCTCTTATTTTCCTCAAATTCGGCGCTGAGATTATGTATTACTTCTCTGCCGCGATATCCGAAAGAAACCTCTCTGAACTCCACCCTTCCCGGCGAAAACTCCGAAGCTCCCTGCGTCTGCTCTTCGCTTTCCTCCATATAGTCAAATACAATCTGCGCTCTGGCAATACAATTGATCAATTCCGGCAGATACCTTCCAAGCTCTAAAAAATTGTAACTGAAGGTTCCGTACAAAGTATATATGCCCGCTACATCTCCAACGCTGCACCATCCTCCTGCGACAAACAAAGCAGCAATCAGTAAAAATCCCAGCGCAAACACCATGTCAAAAAAAGTATTCCAGGTATTCAATTTTGCGGTACTATCCCAGTAATTTTTTGCTGCCTCCGCATTTTTATGATTTTCTTCCTGATACCGCTCTGTCAAAAGTCCGGCTCCTGAATAAATTCTGATATCGTCGCGCCCATTGACGATGTTCATAAAGCTTTGCACCAATCGGCTCTTAACTGCCGATGTTTCCCCCGCAATTTTCTTCATTTTCGGGATATACCTGTTATTGACAAGCAGTGACAAAATATTGATAAATACCATGCAGACAGTCAATGCCGGGCACATGATCAGCATTGGTATGATGTAGACGAGCACAGACATTAACGGTGTTGTCACCCGCCTTAATCTCGATGTAAATATCTGGCTTGCCGTGTCTGCATCATTCATAAGCTTTGACACGACCTCCCCTGTATGGTGCTCATCAAAATAATCCATAGGCAGCTTTAATAGCTTCTCAATCATCATCCTCTGCACTATGGCATTTCCCTTTTTGGCATAAATATCATACAGCGCGCCGAATACAAAAAATACCGCCAGCGCCGTTATATTGGCGGCAATGCAGATAATCAACAATTACTTTTGTAATGTAATGAAAAAACTGCTCGGCAATAATCCCAGTAATATCCGCCGACTTAAATAATACAGCGGGCAATACATATCGCGTACCGCCCGCTGCCTGTCAGACACTGTCTTTAAGTGCTTTACTGTTTGTCGCTTTCCTGCTGTGTATCCGTCGTGCTCACAGTCAGGTTTTTGATCACCTTCTTGCCCTTATAGGCACCTTTCTTCGCTGCCTTGACCGTCACCGTATAGGTAGATTTATTCTTATCCTGCTTTACCTGTGCGGTATAATCGGTCGCTGCCAGCAGAACGCCGTTATATCTGACCTCAACCTCATTCTGGGTGGCGTTTATGATCCTGACTGAAACATTTGCCGTCTTACTTGCGAGGTTCAACTGTCCAAATTTGACCTTGACAATCTTTTGGGAGGTACTCGTATAATTTTCGTTGAGAGGGATCAATGTCACATCATATTTCTTGCCAATCTCAACCGAAGCTTTCAGGCTTCTCCTGTCCGGATCGTCCGGGTTATCGCAAATGGCGCTGTAATCAACCTTATAGTCCACGCCCTCGGTGAGAATGCGTTTTCCGTCCTTGACGGTCATGGTAATGTTGTCGAGGTTCTGAGTCTTCGGCACTGTCGCGATGGAAGCTGCGGACACCTTGGCAAAATCCTTCTGTTTGATGCTGAATGTGATTGCCTTGGATACGCCGTAATATCCTTTTCCCTTCTTGCTCACGCCGACAACGCGCACGGTCGCCGTATCGGTTCCGGCATCAATGTTATTGGTGTAGATGACCTTGTACTGGCTCGTGGGAACCTTCACTCCGCCATCCGTTACCACGACGGCCGGTTTCTGTGCCTTGCCGTTGTAGGTATAGCCCTTTGCGGGAAGCTTCTTAAATTGAATATCCACGCTGTCGGATGCGATATTCTTAATCTCCGCAGAACTCGTGGTGGAGCTCTTGAGGATATTAAACTTCACCTTCTTTTGGGAGGTATCTTTATAATTGCCGATACCCTCTACGGTCAGCTCAGACTGGGTATCGGTGTCCGCCGTGCCTGTAGCGGACAGCTTAATCTGGTAATCCTGCCCTTCCACAAGCTCATAATTGCCGTCCATAACGGCGACAGTCGGCTTCTCCCCGTAAAGAACGTCTCCCACAGCCGAAAGGGTAACCTTCGCAATGCTCTTCTGAGTGATCTTAAAGGTTCTGGTCAGCTCTCCGGAATACTCACCGATTCCTCTGATAGTCACCTTTGCGGTATCTCCCACATTGACATTGTTGGAATAGGTCACGGTATAGTCCACATTGAGCTTTAAGTTCTGAGTCTTTGTCCTTCCCTTATCATCGCTGTATTTATATGCCACGACCATGGTGGGGCGTATCGGTTCCCCGGTATAGACTGCGCTGTATTCCGTTTTCTTCTTGGGGAAGAGCACGCTGTTAATACAGGGCCTGGTCTCATCCGTGATACTGATCCGCACTGCCTCCGCATGTACTATCGTGTAGTTTTTGCCAACCTCGCCGCCTCTGGTGCTCAGCATATAGTAGGTTCCGTCAGCATCCGTTATCTGCTCTCCCTCGACTGCATCCGCATTTTTAGTGTAGGTGTCGTCTCCCACGAAGCCGGTCCATACGATTTCGTAATCTATCGGCGCCTGACTTTTCCGAATCTGCACTGCACTGGGCTTTACACTGACCTTCACGGTCCTGGTCGTGATGGTGACAGATATTTTGGTGCTTCCCTCATATCCCGCAGTGTCTGCCGGCACACTGAGCTTCAGCACATATTCTCCGGCGTCCACAGGCGCTTTTTCGAGAGCCGCTCCCTCTTTGGTCTCCCATGTAATGTCCACGCTGCCGGTATAGCCGCCGTTATTGGTCACTGCGTCGTTCTTTACTTCAAATGCATTGCCGTCATATTCCTTCTCGGTTTTCTGTGCCTCCGACAGGGCAAAGCCCACAAGTTGCCTGCCGCTCTCGGAATTATACTGCTGTATCAGCAGCTTTCCGTCCTCGGTTCTGACTAAATTTACGGAAATTTTGTTCTGCTCATCGGCCTTGGGCTGATAGTACCCCAGCCACTGCTTCATACTCTCAAACTTCTCACCGTCCACACCGATGACTGCAATCTGGGTTCCGGTAGACAGAGGCAGGTCAACCGCTTTCTCCGTCCACCAGTCTCTCTCTTTCCACCAGAGCTCGCCTTCCCCTTCTTGCAGGAAGCGCAGATCCATCACACAGCCTTCCGGGAATACGATATTATCCTTTAATACGGGCAGCAGGGCAGCCTCAGGATAACCGTTGTATGCGATGTCAAAGCCGCTGTGTTCGCCCTTTTTGACAACCGTACAGTTTTCGACCACTACCGCCGCCTTGGGATCCCGCACGACAAAAACCGAATGTCCGTCTATTGTCAATTTAGTATAACCGTTCAAACCGTCGGCGACGATCATGCCCTTCAAGAGAAGCGTCCCGTCCACCTGAATGGTTCCGTATACGGTATCTCCCATAAGCTCCACATCAGCGACGCCCGACGCAGTGAAGCCCCCCGTTACTGTGGAATTGCTCATCTGCAGGAAGGTATTTTCCGCCTCCGCCGTGACCGCAAAGTCCTCTCCCATGGAATCTATGGCCAGCTCGCAGAGCCATACTTCCGTCTCGCCTTTGAGCTTGAGCGCATTAATCGGCCACCCTGTATCTATGCTGCCAAACATTGCGACGCCCTTGATATTGGCGGGAATCTCCAGCGTTATGCTCCCGGAATTGCCGGAAGAGATTCCCATCTCCCGCAGCGCGACATATTCCAGTCCGTCTCTTCCGAGATACTCCATCAGCTCCTCAAGCGTATCGACTCCGATCCACAGATCTCTGTATTCATCGCCCCAGAAAAACTCGTCTCTGTTTTCCTCCCGAATCTGTCTGAGCGCCTCCGAGCTCTCTGCGGCATAAATCTCATAGAGCGCTCTCTCCTCGTCCTCGCCGTCCCGCTCCAGCTTGCCCGTAGCCTGATTGAGCCACAGGCTGTCGCTTTTACCTTCATGTGCATAATAGCATATATGCTCTCCGATACTCCGCTTCTGCGCATAGGTGTCTCCGGCAAAATAAGCAATCCGCGCGCCCTTATCCAGCTGCACCGCAGGGACAGCCTCCCACCAGTCGTCCGCACCGTCCAGCCCGAAGGGCAGAGCCTGTTTCTCCCAGAACTGAATGCAGATATTGCAGTCATATTCATTGCCTTCCTCGTCCGTATCCGTTCCCAGGTCGACTGCCTGATTAAAATAGGGCAGATACTCCGTGTTTTCGGGATAGCCGTTAAACACGATCGTCACATTGCCGTCTCCGCGGATTTTTTCAAAGGAAAGTCCGGCGGCATCGTCGAGCAACAGCTCCGCATTCTCGGTAAACTCCGTCACACTCCCAGGATTGGCGCGATATCCGTTCAGGATATTGCCTTTTCCAAAGGTGATGGTGCCTTTTGCAGCAGAGGCGTCAATCAGGGCGTTTATCGTACCTCTCTGGAAAAGCACCCTGCTTCCCGCATCCTCCGCCAGAATGCGCAGCTCTGCTCCCTGTGTGTCAATCGTCGTATTCTGCAGCCGCACCTGTGCCGCGCCGTTCACCTTCAGCGTATCGAGCAGCCATGAAACCTGACATTTCGCCTCTTCATCCCATTCGCAGACCACGATGATGCCCTTCACGGCTTCCGGCAGCTCCAGCGTCCGATTCTCAGCATCCTGAGCTGCCTTCCGCACCTGCAGCACCAGATACTCCATGCCGTCGTCCTGCAGACATGCGTCCAGATCGTCAACCTCCTGCCACTGTGAGCCATAACCATCCTCCGCCCACAAAATATCCTGATTGTCTTCCTCTCCGCCTATCGTTCCGTCCAGATGCCCGATTACTTCCTGAAAAGCTGCGGCATCCAGCTGTAGAACCTGCCAGGCGCTTCTCTCCTCCTCTTCGCCGTCCCGCTCCAGCCGTCCCGTGGCCTGATTGAGCCACAGGTCGTTGCTCTTGCCGCCATGTGCATAATAATTTACATTCCGGCCAATCTGCCTCTTCTGGTCGTAGGTGTCTCCGGCAAAATAGGCGATTTGCATACCTTTCTCAAGCTGCACTGCAGGGACAGCCTCCCACCAATCAACGTCCTCTCCCTCCTCGATACCCGTCCAGAAGGGCAGCTCCTGACGCTCCCAGAACTGAACACAGACATTGCAGTCGTATTCGTTGCCTTCGTCATCCGTATCCTTGCCCAAGCTGATTGGTTGATTAAAATAGGGAAGAAGCTCCGTGTCCTCGGGATAGCCGTTAAACAGGATCGTCAGATTTTTGTCGCCTGTAATCTCCCCAAAAGAAAGCCCCGCGGCATCCTTGATGCACAGATTTGCATAGTCATGGACTTTTGTCGTACACTTTGTTCTGTAACCGTTTATGAGATTACTTTCGGCAAACTCTATCGTTCCGCTCTCGGATTCGCAGACGATGGACGCCTCAACCGTGCATCCCTTAAAAGCTACCCGGCTGGCGTTCTCCCCCTCCGCCTGAAAATGAATGCGGAGCGTATCCGACTCGCCTGTGTCCACTCCCGTCCAATCAAAATACACGCAGGTGTCCGCGCCCGCAATGTTCAGCTCATCCGCCACCATATAAAAGCTATAGCCGCCGTCCTCGCTGTCCGGCTCGTCACACCATCCGTTGTCGATCAGAACACCCTTCATGGCAGCGGGTATATTGACCGTATGGTCTGCGACGTCCGGATTGATCGGCTGAACATACGCATACACTCCACCCTCTGACAGCTCCTCCAGAAGCGCCTCGAGATCCGCTCCGCTCCGCCATCTGCTCTCGTAGGATGTAAGGCTTCCCTCCTCCGATTCCTCCCATAAAAGCCCGGGGTTCTCCCGAATCCTGTCAAACTCAGCCTCATCCTCAAACGCTATAGCCATGTAATTCTCTATAGGCTCATTCTCTGACCCGTCCTCCGGCTCCGCCGCGTAAGACGTTATGACATCCATCCCCGGCACATTCGCGGTCAGTGCCATCGCCACGGCAAGGAAAAGCGCCAGAGCTCTCTTCCAAAGCCTTTCTTTAAAATGTTTCATCCTCTCCTCCTTATTTCTGTTAAATAAACGCTATGCTGTTACATAGGAAATTATAGCATTCAACAGAATTCAAAAGGGATGCACGCTGCACACAAAATGAGCGCCCGCGCATCGGAGGAAGGCTATTCCCGATTTTATAAGGCTGTCAGATGAACACTACCTCAAAATTGTAATCTATATTATGCTCCTTCACATAGTCCTCAAACATTTCCCGATTCTGCTCGTCAATCTCCAGTCTTTGAAGGAAGGGCAGGGTAAAAATCGGGCTGACGTCGTCAAGCACACCTCCCACCGAGCTCAAGAACAGAACGTCCTCCCTGCCTGCCAGCGCCGAGATATCCCGGATTTCCGACCATCCCACATGCACCCGCTCCACATGCGCCACATCGCGGATGCACTCAATGTCGGTCTGCCCGGGCGCGCCGTATTTAATCTCCCGGATGTCCTTGCCGCCCAGATATTCATACGCGTCGGAATCGCAGACAATATCGATAAACTGCATCTGTCCCAGCGTTGCCACCGGACTGCCGTCAAAGCTGCCCGCAGACCGAAGGTCAAGCCCACTCAGCACCGGGCAGGTGGATATGGTCTCGATGTCTGTGAGTTTATTAAAACTAAAACCCATATGGAAAAGACGCTGTTTGCCCGCAAGCGGCGATATGTCCTCAATCTCATTGCGGTGCAGATCGACCGTCTCAAGCTGCTCCAGCTTCGCAAGAGGGGATATATCGCTGATATGCTGTCCGCCGATACACACATCGCGCAGATTCGGCATCAGCTCCAAATCAGACAGATCGGATATGTCGCCATAAACCATTCCTTCCTGAATCCAAACGCTTACATTGTCAAAAAATTCCGAACTGGACGTGTAGATATTGTTCCCGTTGATATAAATCCCCATGACATAGTTCAGCTCCCTCTCCCGGATCGCGCCCTCGGGCTTGTCGAGCATCACCCGCACCGCCTGCTCTATCAGGGGCTCCTTAAACTTCACGCGCTTTTCCCCCGAGAGATTCCTGTCCGACACCACCATATGCCCCACAACACCGAGCAGAAGCCCCAGCAGGAGCGTCAGCACACTCACACACAGGCTTTTTCTTTTCCAGCTGCGTTCCCTCTGGTATTCCGGGGTCGCTTTCTGAAGCTCCTCCAGCAGGACGCTGTCATTTTTAAAGCGCTTCTCCGGCGCAAAGGCACAGCATCTGCCCGCAATCTTCTCCAGTCTGGTTTGGGGCTCCCGTATCAGCCCAATCTTCCCGGTGAGCATCCAGGAGAGCACCACGCCGAAGGAATAAATATCCGAGCGGATGTCGGTCTGCATGAAGCCATACTGTTCAGGCGAGGAAAAGACCGGCGTCCCCGCCAAAACGGTGTCTTCCTTCTCATTCTTTTTATAGACGCGGCTGATTCCCAAGTCAATCAGCACGATTGAACCGTCGTTTTTGATAATAATATTTTGCGGTTTGATATCGCGATGGATAATCGGCTGCTCCTGCTCATGAAGCTTCTGCATTGCCTGCGCCAGTCTGACGGCAATCTCCAGAATTTCCTCCTCCGACAGGCGGCGTGACTTTGCATAATCGTAAAGTGAAATCCCCTCCACATACTCCCTGAGCACACAGCGGTATTCCGCATTGCAATATTCCCCCTCAAAATGCGGGATGGCGTCGCTTTTGCTGTCCGACAGAAGATTTAGCTCCGCGGCATCAAAGAGAGGGCTCTCCTTCGAGTAGCACTTGGCAACAACCCTGGCGTCGGTGCGCTTATCCGCCAAAAGCAGCGTGTAACAGCCGTCCGCACTGTTGAGACACTCCAAAATATAATAGTTGTCGAGCAGCTCCGGCGGCAGCGTCTTCTCAAAGCTCTCGTCATAGATTTCATCCAGCACGCCCTTTTCGTCCATTATTTCTATTCTCTCTTTTCTATATTTTCTGTTCTATACTTTCTGTTCTATGTTTTTGTTCTATGTTTTTTGCCGCGCTCCCGTCGTGGTATTGCCGCATGTTACTTGGAATTTATTTTATACATCTCCCAAAATAGGCAGACCCTCGGACGCCAGCAGCTCCTGCGCCTCCATAATCCCAAGCTTGTGCGATATCGCATAAATACACACTGCATCCCGCTTTACCTTGGCGTAGAGCATACTCTTCCCTGAGATTTTCAAAAGCTTCTGGGTCTCATCCAGCGTGAGCTCAAATCCAAAGGCGAGCTGGAGCAGCTTATCCCTTGACGGAATCCTCGTTCCGTTAAATATCTGATGCCCATAGGTTCTGTCAATCTGCGCTTTTTTGATGACGTGCCCCGGCACAATATCATGGATTTTACACAATTCGCTCAGATACTCCGAGACGGTGCATTCCTCGAACTCCTCCTGATTGTCCCGCAGCACCGCCCGGATATCCTTTCCCCGGATAATGCGGTTTAACAGGGTATTTGTCGTCAGTTTCATCCTTCTCCTCCTGTCACAGATACGCTATGGTAAAATGTACTTCTTCCTTCCGGTCTATCTCCATGATCACATAGGAGGGACGTCTGTTCTCCTGTCTGGGATAGGAGAGGCTCCCGGGATTCACGGCGATGATATCGTCATCCCTGTCCACCACTGGTCTGTGCGTATGTCCATAACAGACAATATCCATCCCCCTCGCCACAGCCTCCTGCTTGATGGTCTCATTTCCCATGGAGACATAATAGTTGTGCCCGTGGGTCACCCACACCTTATATTTTCCGATTTCCAGCTCCAGCTCTCTGGGGAGCGAGGAAAAAAAGTCGTTGTTGCCGAGGACAATGTGCACGGGACAGTCCGCAGCCTCTGTCAGAAGGTATTCCGCCCCCTCCGCATCGCCGCAGTGGATTACCATGTCCGGCCTGTGCAGCGTGAGCAGATTGAGATAAGTATCGTTTTTTTTGTGCGTATCACTGACAATCAGTACCTTCATACCTTTTCAGCTCCTCTTTCATGAGCCGCAGCGCCTTCCCCCTGTGGCTCACCTGATTTTTTTCTTCCTCCGTAAGCTCCGCTGTCGTCCGCCCAAACTCCGGGACATGGAAAATCGGGTCATAGCCGAAACCGTGGCTGCCCTTCTCCTCATAGCCAATCCTGCCCTCTATGGCGGCTCTGGCAGTCCGCTCCGTCCCATCCGGCAGCACCGCGGCGATGGCGCACACAAAGCGGGCGGTGCGCGCTTCATCCGGCACACCGTTCAGGCGCTCTATCAGATTGGCATTTTTGATGCTGTAGGGGGTCTCCTCCCCCAGATAGCGGGCGGAGTAAATCCCGGGCTCCCCGTGCAGATGATCGATCTCCAGACCGGAGTCGTCCGCAAGAACCACTGCGCCTTTTGCCTGCACAGCGGCAGCCACAGCTCTCGCCTTGATCAGGGCATTCTCCTCATAGCTCGCGCCGTCCTCCACGATGTCCAGAGCAATCCCCGCCTCCTTCATGGACAGTATCTCCCGCCCCATGTCCGCCAGTATCATGCGTATTTCCTTCATCTTTCCGGCATTTTGGGTGGCAAAAATAATCTTATCGTATTTTTGTTTATTCATAATAATTTGTATAAACCTCCCTGATGGCGTCGGCAATACCCTGGGCAAGCTTTTCCCGGTAATCCTCCTGCACTAACAGCATACGCTCCTGCTCATTATTCAAATTGCCCAGCTCCACCCCTGCTGCCGGAATGCGCATCCCCTGCAGAATGCTGTCCTCCCCCGCAGCCTCCAGACCGATGGCGCGATTCCCGCTGGCGATAGTGACATTCCGCGTGACGATATCCGCAAACTCCACATTTCCAAACTGCGGGATGAAATAGGACTCATTATAAAAGCCGCAGACGCCGTACTGTCCGGCGTCCTCCCGGGCGGCGACTCCCACCGTGAGGAACAGATCTGCGCCGGATTCCTCCACGAATGCCCGCCGTTCTTCATCGGTGAGCTTTCCTGCAGACTCTTCCTCAGGCTCTTCTTCCGGTTTTCCTTCCGGTTTTTTCTGGGGCTCCTCTTCCTCCGTGCCGATGACATACAGGCGTATCTCCTCCTGCGCAAGCTGCCCGGGGAGCATCTCCAACACCTCCCTGACAATCTCCGTCTGCGCAATATCGCCGTCCCCCGCGTCCACCACCACTACCATCGGATAGAGCTCATGCGGGTCACAGACCTCTATATACAGCATTTCCTGATCCATACTTGTCCGATATTCATATACAGAATCCATCTTAAATTTGAGGAGCACGCCCCGCCGCTGGGACTCCCAGCCCGCGGAGCGAATGGCCGCCACATCGCCCTGCACGGCATGTTCATCATAAAAATCCGCCTTGGCGCTCTTCAACAGAATATGGAGCGCCCTGTCCAGATAGTTGTTTTCCACCACAACGTCCTCCGCCTTGATATTTTTATCCAGCGGAATCACAAAGACTCCCGTCCCCTCCTCGGTGCCCTCTATCTCAAGCTCATGCTCCCACTCCGAACCGCCGCTCTCCTCAACGGTGCCCTGTTCATAGGAACCGTCGGCAATCACAATCGTCTTGTGCGCCGCAGTGTCCAGCATGAGATACATGGAGCCGACAAACAAAAAACTCCACCACACCAGAGTGAGTCCATTATGAAATTTTTCCACGTTCCACCTCTCCCCTCTCCCCCTTGTCTGCAGCACTGCCGCGCCTGGGCGGCTTCGCCCCCGGAAACTGATAGTAATAAGTCTTCATCATGCCATTATAAATCTTGCGGTTTTTATCCGCTTTTCTCCCGATATCCCGCTCCGCCTGCTCATAAGCCGTGATCAGATACAGGCTCCAGGAGTCCAGCAGCCGGAACCGCTCCCCCAGAGTGCGGTAAAGCGCAGGCAGCTCCTCCTTTTCCTGCAGGCGCTCCCCATAGGGGGGATTGGTGATGAGAAAGCCGTATTTTTTAGGATGGCTCAGCTGCTCCACTCCCCGTCTCTGAAAATGAATCAGCCTGTCCACCCCGGCAAGCTTCGCGTTCTCCCGGGCGATGCCCACCATATTTTCATCGATGTCATAGCCCTGTATATCCGTCTCCACGTTCATATCCAAAAGCTCCCGCGCCTCATCCGCCGCGTCATACCAGAGATTTCTGCCCACGATATGCTGCCAGCTCTCCGCAGTAAAGCTCCGGTTCATGCCGGGAGCCATATTGGCCGCCATCATGGCCGCCTCTATGGGAATGGTTCCGCTGCCGCAAAAAGGGTCAACCAAAATCCGGCTGCCGTTCCACGGCGTCAGCATGATCAGCGCAGCCGCCAGATTCTCCGCAATGGGCGCCCTGGCGGTGAGCTTCCGATAGCCCCGTTTGTGCAGGGACTCTCCCGTGGTGTCCAGTCCCACTGTCACCTCGTCCTTCATGAGAAACACGCGCAGAGGAAAGGAAGCTCCCTCCTCAGCAAACCGATTTACATGATAGATTCCCTTCAGGTGTTCCACCATGGCTTTTTTCATAATGGATTGAATGTCGGAGGGGCTGAACAGCCTGGATTTGACGCTGGCGGCCTTCGCCACCCAGAATTTCCCGTCTATGGGTATGTACTCCTCCCACGGAAGCTGCCTGGTCCCCTGAAAAAGCTCCTCGAAGGTCTCCGCGTGAAAACTCCCGATTTTGATCAAAATACGTTCCGCTGTCCGCAGGAAAACATTTGCCCGACACACGGCCTCCTCGTCTCCGAAGAATGTGACCCGTCCGTCCGCCACCTGCGTGACGTCATAGCCCAAATCTATGATCTCTCTTTTTAAAACCGCCTCCATGCCAAAATGGCAGGGCGCGATGAGTTCAAATTTCCGCATATCCGTATCCGCCTTCTGTCCCGATTTCCAATCTGTATAAGTATAACTGTTTTGAAAGCTCCTGTAAAGTCCCGACTGTGCACAGGGCAATCAAGGGACAATCAAAAGGGACACCCTGCGGCGTCCCTTTTTCTGCCATTTCAGCTTTTTCTGCTTTTCCAGCTTTTTCGGCCTTCCCAGCCTCCGAACCACTCTTAGAAGTTGTTGTTCTTCTGGTTGTTGTTCTGATTGTTGTTCTGGTTGTTCTTCTGGTTATTGTTCTGGCTGTTGTTCTGGCTGTTGTTCTTGCAGTTCTGGCTGTTGTCATAGTTGGTGCTGTTGTTGTACTTGTTATTATCGTAGTTCTGGTTATTGTTGGACATAACATTTCCCTCCTGTTGGTTATTAGTTACAGGAGTAGTATGTCTGAATATCTATTAAAATATCCCTGGCATAACCGGAATTTTTTTCCAAATCCCGCACAAAATCCGCTTGAAACCAGATTAATTCAGCCAGTCCCGAAACAGCTTCACCATAAAAACCACCGCCAGCATTACGATAATAAGCGGCGCTAAAAACGACAACACCGAAAAAATGATGCCTATGACAAAGATGACAACCAGCATGACGAGAATCATCAACAGCCATCCGGGGATGCGGATGATTCTGTGGGAGGAGCGGTTGTCGTCCCTCTGATAAGACTCTCTCTGATAGTCCGCATTCTGATAATGAGCCTCCTGATAGCTATTGCCCTGCGCCCCATAAGCAGTCTCGGAAGTCCCGTTTGTCTGTATGATAGTGCGCGCAATCAGACGCGGGTCGCCCAGAGCCTTCAACACTTCCTCCTGGCTTTTGCCCTTGCGCATCTCCATATTGATATAGTCCTGATAGTAGTTGACCGTCTCTTCCACTTCAGATGCGGGGAGCCTGCCGTTCAGCGCTGCCCTCAGTCTGTCGATAAACTCCTGTTTACTCATTGCAATCTATCCATTCCTTCTCCCGACGTAAGACGTCTGACATAGTCCGCCGGGTCTCTCTGCATAAGATACATGGTGTAGAACGCATTCAGTACCATGGCTTCCTTGTTGCAGCACTCTGTATTCTTGCCTATCTCCCTCACAAGATTATAGCGATCCATCTGCCACACATAGAGGTCTGTCATGGTATAGCCCTCGCACCTCAGCTCATCCAGAAAACAGTGATGATCCAGATAGTACATAAACTCCTTCAGCAGCGCGCTGTCCATCACCATTTCCTTCCAGAGACCATCAAGCCATTCGCCGGTCTTGCCTGCATACTCTCCCAGCGCCAGCAGGCCTTCGTAGGCGCGAATCCGCCTTGCGTCATAAACAATCCCGTTCATTGAAGTCTCCCCCGTTTAGCTACTATTTTATCACGCAGCCCTTTTGCCGTAAATAATATAAGGAAAAGGATTTATAAATTTTTTATAAAACAGCCGGGAAAACGCCAAAAAGCCCCGGGAACATATCCTCAGAGCTTTACCGACATAAATATAAAATGTGCACAAGCGCACAAACGTGCACAAGCGCGCACAAAACGTGCACAAGCGCACGTAAACGTGCGCTAGAGGATTCGAACCCCCGACCTTTTGGTCCGTAGCCAAACGCTCTATCCAGCTGAGCTAAGCGCACATT
>N._stephensi_711_cecum__coassemble_61_pt1 | contig 15378 bp, 15 predicted proteins | sample N__stephensi_711_cecum__metabat2_high_PE_008 | metagenome-assembled genome bin N | reverse complement strand
ATTTTCAAGGGTTTGCGGACTTTTTGAAGATAAGATATAACAGTTAATAAATGCTATAAAAAGTGTCTTATCAGAATTCGGGTTTGCAGAGTTGTATAGGATATCAGGAAATGTATAAATATTCACGGAATTGGGGAAATAGCGGCGGGAACGCTTACCCGAAATGGTCTGATGATTGGAATAAATGGGAGAAAAGCAATGAACGGCAAGGAAATGAATGAGCATTGGAAGGAATATCATGTACGACCGATTACAGAGGCGGATGATTCTTTGATTGCGGAAATTATAAGGACAAATTTGAAGAAGTATCATTTGGATATTCCCGGCACGGTCTATTTTGACCCGGAGGTTGAGCATCTCAGCAAGTATTATCATGCTCTGCCGGATAAAAGAGGATATTTTATCGCGGTGGGAGACGACGGACGGGTCATTGGAGGCGTGGGCATTGCGGAATTTGCGGGCTTTGAGAGCTGCGCAGAGTTACAGAAGCTTTATCTGACGGACGCGGTAAAAGGAAATGGAATAGGTAAATACCTGATGCGGGTTGCGGAGGAGTTTGCCCAAAAGGCCGGCTATGAGCGAATGTATTTGGAGACGCATACGAATCTGGAAACGGCCATACATATGTATGAAAAAATCGGATTTTGTCAGATCAGCAGGCCTGAGGCAGTTGTTCATAGCACGATGAATCGGTTTTATATAAAAGAGCTGACTTCGAATACAACAGATGACGCTGAATAAAACATGAAACAGTTATGATGGCGGCTGCCGGAGTGATACACAAAGCCGTTACGCGGGTGGGAGAGGAAATCGCATATGAGCGCTGCGAAGATTTTAAAGACATACTTTGGATATGATTCCTTCAGAAAAGGGCAGGAGGACATCATTGAGTCCATTTTAACGGGAAACGACGCGCTGGCGATCATGCCTACGGGCGCGGGCAAATCCATCTGTTATCAGGTACCTGCCCTGCTGTTTTCGGGCGTTACGATAGTGATTTCACCGTTAATCTCTCTGATGCAGGATCAGGTGAAGTCTCTGAATGCGGCAGGAATCCATGCGGCATATATCAATTCCTCACTGACGGAGAATCAGATAGCTAAAGCTTTAAGTCTGGCGGCTCGGGGAACCTATAAAATCATTTATGTGGCTCCGGAGAGACTGGAAAGCCCTGGTTTCATGCAGTTTGCATCACAGGGTAACATTTCCATGGTGACGGTGGATGAAGCCCATTGTATTTCTCAGTGGGGGCAGGATTTTAGGCCGAGTTATCTGAAAATTGTTAATTTTATAGAGAGTCTGCCTGTAAGACCCATAGTCAGCGCCTTTACGGCGACGGCCACGGAAGAAGTAAAAACGGATATTGAATGTATCTTAAAATTGAGGAATCCCAAGGTGATCATCACGGGATTTGACAGGGAAAATCTGTATTATAGCGTGGAGAATGTCTCGGGAAGGCATAAGGATGATTTTGTGGTAGACTATATTGACAAGCATCCCGATGAAAGCGGGATTATTTATTGCGCCACGAGAAAAAATGTGGATGCTCTGTATGAAAAGCTGTCGTCACGGAGCGTTCCGGTGACCGCCTACCATGCCGGGATGGACAATGGGGCGAGAAAGAGCAGTCAGGAGGATTTTATCTATGACAGACTGCCTGTCATAGTGGCGACCAATGCCTTTGGCATGGGAATCGACAAGTCTAATGTGAGGTTTGTCATTCACTACAATATGCCCCAGAGTATGGAAAACTATTATCAGGAGGCAGGGCGTGCGGGGCGCGACGGAGAAAATGCCCGCTGCATCCTGCTGTTTTCAGCTCAGGATGTGATGATCAACAAATTCCTTTTGGATAAAAAGGAATTTGAGGGAATGGATAGCGCAGATATAGAGCTGATCAGACAGCGTGACGCCCACAGGCTCCATGTCATGGAAGGTTATTGCAAGACCACGGGATGTCTCAGAAATTACATATTGGAATATTTCGGAGAGAAGACCGGCTCTCCCTGTGATAACTGCGGAAACTGCCATCGTGAATACAGGGAAGTGGATATGACCGACGATGCAAAGCAGGTCATCAATTGTATTGGGGAGACAAGGGGAAGATATGGGCACGCTGTGGTGATTGGGACTTTGATGGGAGCAAACCGCGCCAGGCTGAAGGAAATTGGCGCGGTTTCCTTTAAATCCTATGGCGCTTTGGCTCATAGAAGTGAGTCGGAAATCCGCAGGCTGATCGCTCATATGATTGAAGCGGGATATATTATTCAGACAGACGGGGAATACAGCGTTCTCCGAATGGGAGAGGTGCGTGCGTTAAGGGAAGAAAATGCCCGCGTTACAGTCAGAACCTTTGAAGAGCGCAAGGAGCCGGCAGGCGTCAGGAAAAAGAGGGCAAGAAGTACGGATTCCCTCACGGCAGCAGGCTTTGAACTGTTTGAGAAGCTTCGCCGGCTGCGGCTTGTGATTGCAAGGGAGGAGGCGCTGCCGCCGTATATTATTTTTAACGATAAGACTCTGATTGATATGTGTGTCAAAACTCCTGAAAATCAGAAGGAAATGCTTGCCGTCTCCGGTGTCGGAGCAAATAAATTTGATAAATACGGACAGAGATTCATTGACGAGATCAGGGCATTCATGGCGGATAATCCTGATGTAACTCTCAGTATCAATGCAGAAGGCGATATGCCTGAGCCTGAAAGGGAGCAAAGCAGGCGGAAGGCTTTGGGTAACGCCGGACAGTCATGGACTGCCGATGAGGATCGGAGATTGGCGGATGAATTTGAGTCGGGCATGAAAATATCAGAAATTGCGCGGGAACATGGCCGGACAAGCGGTGGGATCAGAGCCAGATTAAGGAGACACGGGTTGATAGATTAAGCGGTAAAGGTGAGTGGAACAATGGTTTTTGAAAATTTAACGGTGACCCGTTTCGGTATTTTTCAGGAAGTAGAAGTAATATTCAGTAAGGATAAAATTAATATCATACAGGGGGAAAATGGATGCGGGAAAACGACGATTCTTGCAATCTTATATTCTATGCTGCAGGATAACGAGATTCTACACTATCATTGTGAAGAATCCGAAGCGGTTATAAAACTGAAGATTATAGACCAAAAGGATGAAATCTGGGTAAATAAGCGTTATAGGAATAAGGATTATGAGATAACGGTAAAAAGCTTTGATGAAATGAAAAAACTGTTATCAATAGATAGAGGCATGGTTTATTTACTTGGCGGCAGCTCTATTTATCACAAGACGAAATTGAATAGTGAAATGATAAGTAATGCAAACCAGCTGTTGGATGAAATAGGCATAGAAAATAAATATAAAGTGGATTTGTCGGAGACTAAATCTTATAATATAATGTCAGGAGGCGTGCAGACATACTATTGGATTTTAAATATTTTATATAATACACCTCCGGGCAGTATTTTGCTGATGGATGATCCATTTGCAATGCTGGATTATGATACGGCAGATTATCTTCTGACTGTCATGGGAAAGATGAAAAGCATACAATTTATTTTGACTGGGAGCCTGAGGATGGATGTACCAGAAGACTGTAATCAGATAATCTTGGAAATACCAAGAAATAGCACGAAAAGTTGTGAAAGAGTACAATTTGATTATTTTAAATTGTTTGATGATAGTATAGAAGTACTGACTGATGATAGGAAGGTTGAGAAAGTAATATCTGATGAACGTCCGATTATTAAATATGAACTGGGAAAGAAAGTAGAAGAAGTAGAAAAACGGAATGTTGAATTTAAGGAAATTAAAGGGGATAATCCCTGTAATACAATTGTTGACACTGCGGAAATTTATATTAATGCATTTCTAAATAGTAAAGTCGTGGGACTGGGAATCATAAAATGGGGAATATCTGATGAGGGCATTGTCACAGGCGTGAAGTTGTCTGATAAAGACAGAGATATCATCAATAAAAAAGTTTCTGAAAGAATAGGTCAGATGAAGCCTTATGTGAGTACGGAAAGTATCCGTATTTCTTATGAGGAGGTGGTTTATAATAACGAGATCGTAAATGATTTATATGTGGTGGAAATATTGGTTGAACCGGTTTACTCAAAAATGCTTTTTGCTACTTCCAAAAATGAAATATATATCAAAACAGACGGCGGCAAAAGAAAGCTCGATGCCATTCAGATACAGGAAGAATTTCAAAGACGGAAAGGATAATCAGGCTCTGGAATCCAATCAGGAAAGCATTGTGGATCTGGAGGAACAGCTCACAGCGTTGAATGAGCAGATTCTGGCCATCAATATAGACAAACAGTCAAATCAGTCCAACCGTATGCTGGAGTAGGCGCAGAACTGCATCGAGACCTTAAAGCGGGGCATTGCGCATAAAAGGTAGGAGGTAGAGCGTATGAATATTGATGATTATAAAACATATATTTCAGCAGAAACTATGATGGGACCAAACAGTGTAAGGGTATTAGCAGAGCTAATTGATAAATATCCTTTACAGTTACTTCCCGATGATGTAATTCTCGATTTAGGATGTGGAACAGGAGTAACAAGTCTTATCATTGCTAAAGAAACAGGAGCGAGGGTTTTTGCGAATGATTTATGGGTAAGCGCAGAAGAAAATGGAAAAAGGTTTGCTGAATGGGGCATTGGGGAACAGATAACTCCTATTTGTGAAAACGCGAACAATCATGACGGAGTGGTTTTGATTGGAATTCCCGGTCTAAAGGATGAATATACAGGTCATGCCGAAGAACTGCTTTCCGATTGGTTGGGAGATGATTCCTATATGTTTAAAAGTCCAAAACTTTGGAAAGAACTCATTGGCGACAGCGATAGAATCGAGTTGGTGAAAACATGGGAAATGGATTGTTTCAATAAAGCATGGGAGGATTGGCTTGCAACGAATAAAAAGTTTGCTCTCGGTGACAAACAACACTTTGAGGCAATTATAAAACCATATACTTGTTTTGTGGGTATTTATATCAAGCTGAAATAGTTATTGTGATGTACTTCACAGATTCAGGTATCTGCCCGCAAAGTCTATAAACGCTCCCAGCCGCTGTCCTGCTGGCGGGATATAGGTGCTATACATATACATGGGCAGCGTCACGAAGATATATATCGATTTATGGGAAATACTGGACGAATAAACGCAGGCATGCTACAATATCTATTTAGTAGATTGAGGAGAAAGTGCTATGAAATGGGAAGAGAATGTACGGAAGGTAGTGCCCTATGTGGCGGGCGAGCAGCCCAACCGTGCCAATATGATCAAGCTCAATACGAATGAATGTCCTTACCCCCCCGCGCCCGGGGTGGAAAAGCTGGCGGAGCAGCTAAATACGGATGCGCTGCGGCTGTACCCGAATTCGGATGCGGCGCCGCTGACGGAAGCTTTGGCGGAATATTATGGGGTGAGGCCGGAGCAGGTGTTTGTGGGTGTGGGCTCTGACGATGTGCTGGCCATGGCTTTTATGACTTTTTTTAACAGCGGGAAACCGATCCTGTTTCCTGATGTGACTTATTCTTTTTATGATGTGTGGGCGGAATTGTATCGCATTCCGTATAAGCTGTGTGCCTTGGATGAAAACTGGCATATCCGCCCGGAGGATTACAGGCAGCCAAACGGCGGTGTGATTTTCCCCAATCCCAATGCGCCCACTGGTCTTGCGGAGGGTCTGGATGTGGTGGAGGAGATTCTGCAGGCCAATCGGGATGTGGTGGTGATCCTGGATGAGGCTTATGTGGACTTTGGCGGAGTCAGCGCGCTGCCCCTTCTGGCAAAGTATGATAATCTGTTGGTGGTGCAGACCTTTTCCAAGTCGCGGGCGATGGCTGGTCTGCGCATCGGCTTCTGCATCGGCAGCGAGAGGATGATCGGGTATTTGAAGGATGTGAAGTTTTCTTTTAATTCTTATACCATGAATTATCCCTCTCAGGTGTTGGGAGTGGAGGCTGTGCGCGATGATGCCTATTTCAGGGAGACGACAGGTAAGATCGTGCGCACCAGAGAGCGGGTGAAGACCGAGCTTCGCGGTCTGGGCTTTTCCTTCCCGGATTCTGCGGCAAATTTTATTTTTGCAACGCATGAGACGATTCCGGCAGCGGAGATTTTCCAAGCGCTCAGGGAGCAGGATATCTATGTGCGCCACTGGGACAAACCAAGGATTTCTGAATATTTGCGGATTACGGTGGGGACGGATCGGGAGATGGATACCCTGATTGCATTTTTAAAGAATTATATAGACGGATACCAGCGATAAGGGGACAGCGCCGGGGATAAAAGGCGTGGATATAGTTATAATAAAAAAAGAATGGAGCAGATGTATGCTGAAAAATTATTTGATTATCTTTTTCATTTCAATGGTGCCTCTTATTGAGCTGAGGGGCGCGATTCCCTATGCGGTGGGCTTTGGGCTTCCGCTTGTACCCAGTTATATTATCTGTATTCTGGGAAATATGCTGCCGGTGCCCATTATCTTTCTCTTTGCCAGAAAGGTGCTGGAGTGGGGAGCTGACAAGCCGGTTATCGGGAGGCTTTTCAGGTTCTTTCTGGAGAAGGGTCACAAGGGCGGCGTGAAGCTGCAGCAGAAGGCGGGAAGAGGTCTTTTTGTTGCATTGCTTTTGTTCGTGGGGATTCCTCTGCCCGGCACGGGGGCCTGGACGGGAACGCTGGCGGCAAGTCTGTTGGATATGGATTTTAAATCCAGCGTGACGGCTGTGCTGCTGGGAGTAATCCTGGCAGGAGTGATCATGGGGCTGGTCAGCGCCGGAGTGTTTGGCGCTATCGGTGCAGTGCTGTAAGAGAGGTATTGTAAGCGCAGCGCGGCGTACAGAGGCGGATTAAGGAAGATAAGATGGCGGAGACATACTCTGATTTTGCTGAAATTTATGACGAACTGATGGACAATGTGCCCTATGAGGCGTGGTGCAACACGCTGACGGCGCTGATTCAAAAATACGGGATATCCAAGCCTGTGCGGGGGGAGTCTGCACAGCGGGAGACGGATGTCCTCTCCTCAGAGCGCAATCTGGTGCTGGATATGGGATGCGGCACGGGCTCTCTGACGGAGCTTTTGTATCAAAAGGGATATGATATGATAGGGGTGGACAATGCCCCTGCCATGCTTGGCGTTGCCATGGACAAGAGGGAGAAAAGCGGTGCCAGGATTCTGTATCTTCAGCAGGATATGCGGGAGTTGGAGCTCTACAGCACGGTGGGGACGGTCATCAGTGTCTGTGATTCTCTGAACTATATTTTGGAGGAAGAGGAGCTGCTGCAGGTCTTTCGGCTGGTAAATAATTATCTTTATCCGGGCGGGCTGTTTATTTTTGATTTTAATACAGCTTATAAGTATCGGGAGGTTATCGGAGACACCACGATTGCGGAGAACCGCGAGGACTGCAGTTTTATCTGGGAAAATCAGTACGATGAGGAGAGTTGTCTGAACGAATATGATTTGACGGTGTTTGTGCAGGAGGAGGGCGAGTTGTTCCGGCGTTTCACGGAGACCCATGTGCAGCGGGGATATGAGGTGGAGCAGATGCGGGGGCTTGTGGCGCAGGCCGGTCTGGATATCGTGGAGATTTTGGACGCGGACACTCTGGGAGCGGTGACGGAGGAGAGCGAGAGAGTCTATATCGTTTCGAGGGAACAGGAGAAGCTTCGCAGGATGAAGGGGAGAGAGACAGGAGAGAGTGTGTAGCTATGAGTGATTATATTGTGCGGGCGACGGCGGCAAATGCCCAGATTCGAGCCTTTGCATGTACGACAAGGGAATTGGTGGAGGAGGCGAGAAGGGCTCATAACACCAGCCCGGTGGTGACGGCGGGACTTGGGAGGCTGCTTGGCGCGGGCGTCATGATGGGCAGTATGTTAAAGGGTGAACAGGATATATTGACTCTGCAGATTAAGGGAGACGGTCCGGTGGATGGTCTGACGGTCACGGCGGATTCTCACGGGCATGTAAAGGGTTATGCGAATGTGCCGGATGTGATTCTGCCCGCCAATGCCATGGGTAAGCTGGACGTGGGCGGAGCTGTCGGCGCGGGTTATCTGAGCGTCATCAAGGATATGGGCTTAAAGGAGCCCTATGTGGGGCAGACGGAGCTCCAGACGGGAGAGATTGCGGAGGATTTGACCTATTATTTTGCGGTTTCCGAGCAGACGCCCTCCTGTGTGGGGCTGGGAGTGCTCATGGAGCGCAACAATACCGTGCGTCAGGCGGGTGGTTTTATCGTGCAGCTGATGCCCTTTGCGGATGAGGAGACCATCAGTCGGCTGGAGGAGAATCTGCAGAAAATAGCTCCCGTGACGGAGATGCTGGATGCGGGGAATACTCCGGAGCAGATGCTGGAGCTTTTGCTGGAGGGGTTGGAACCTGAGATGACGGATACGCTTTCCTGCAGCTTTGCCTGTAACTGTGACAAGGCGCGGGTGGAGCGGGCGCTCATCAGTATCGGCAGAAAGGAACTGCAGGAGATGATAGACGAGGGCAGGGAGATTGAGGTCAACTGCCATTTCTGTAATCGAAATTATGTGTTTTCCGTGGAGGAGCTGCAGGGATTATATCAGCGTTCCAGATGAGGAGAGGATAGGATGCATCACGGTTTTATCAAGGTGGCGGCAGTCACCCCCAAAATAAGAGTGGCAGATCCGGCATACAATGCGCAGGCAGTCTGTGAGAAACTGCGGGAGGCCTGTGAGAAGGGGGCAAAGGTTATTGTGTTCCCTGAGCTGTGTCTGACTGGTTATACCTGTGGAGATTTGTTCCTTCAGGAGCTTTTGTTGGAGGAGGCAATACAGGCATTGTATACGGTGGCGGAGGCCACGAGAGGGAAGGATGCGCTGGTTTTTGTGGGACTTCCCGTGGAGAGGGAGGGCAGGCTGTACAATGTGGCGGCGGCGCTTCAAAACGGCGAGATCCTTGGGCTGGTGCCCAAGGTGAACATTCCCGTCTATGCGGAGTTTTACGAGGGCAGACATTTTGCCGCAGGAAATGCGCAGGTGGTGATGTTTCGATTGGATAGCGCGAAAAGTGTGGATGGCGCCGATAGCAGGGAGGTTCCCTTTGGCTCGAACCTTCTCTTTAGATGTTCCAATATGAAGGGGCTTACCGTTGGCTGTGAGATTTGTGAGGATTTGTGGGTTGCCAATCCGCCCTCCACGAATCATGCCCTGATGGGAGCCACGGTGATTGTCAATCTCTCCGCCTCCAATGAGACGGTGGGAAAGGATGAGTACCGGGAGCTCTTGGTCAAATCCGCCAGCGCAAGGCTTTTGTCCGGCTATATTTATACCTCTGCGGGAGAGGGGGAATCCACGCAGGATTTGGTTTTTGGCGGTCATAATCTCATCGCGGAGAATGGCATTATCCTGTCTCAGGTGAAGCGTTTCACGGGGGAGGCGCTGTACGCGGATTTGGATGTGCATCGCATTCTGGCGGAGCGGCGCAAAATGGGCACGTTTGGCGAAGAGCCCCAGATGCCCTATCACATAGTACCTTTTTGTCTGAAGCAGACGGAGACGAAGCTGGAGCGAGCCTTCGGCTGTACGCCCTTTGTGCCCTCCGACGAGGAGAAGCGCAACCGCCGCTGTGAGGAGATTTTGTCCATACAGGCATATGGCTTGAAAAAGCGGTATGAGCATACGGGGCTGAGAGCCGCGGTGCTGGGAATATCGGGCGGACTGGACTCCACGCTGGCATTGCTTGTGACGGTGCGCACCTTTGATATGCTGGGCTTGGACAGAAAGGGCATCACAGCCGTCACCATGCCCTGTTTCGGAACGACGGACAGGACGTATGACAATGCATGTAAGCTGTCGCGGAAGCTGGGCGTGACCTTGGAGGAAATCGACATTCGGGAGGCGGTGACGCTTCATTTTCGGGATATTGGGCAGAGCATGGACAAGCATGATGCCACCTATGAGAACGGACAGGCGAGGGAGCGGACGCAGATTTTGATGGATATCGCCAATCGGGAGGGCGGTCTGGTCATTGGAACCGGAGATATGTCGGAGCTTGCGCTGGGCTGGGCTACCTACAATGGCGACCATATGTCCATGTACGGGGTAAATGCGGGCGTGCCCAAGACGTTGGTGCGGCATCTGGTTCGCTATTATGCAGATACCTGTGGAAATACAGAGCTTTCAGAGCTTTTGCTGGATGTGCTGGACACTCCTGTGAGTCCGGAGCTGTTGCCGCCGGTGGAGGGGGAGATTGCGCAGAAGACCGAGGATTTGGTGGGACCTTATGAGCTGCATGACTTTTTCCTGTATTATATGCTGCGCTGCGGCTATGAGCCGGAGAAGGTATATCGGGTGGCAGGGATTGCCTTTCGGGGGCTGTATGAGGACGCGGTCATTCTCAAATGGCTGAAGACTTTTTACCGCAGATTTTTCAGCCAGCAGTTCAAGCGCTCCTGTCTGCCGGATGGCCCCAAGGTGGGAAGCGTGGCGGTTTCTCCCAGAGGCGACCTGCGTATGCCCTCCGATGCGAGCGCGGCTGCATGGATGGCGCAGCTGGAAAAGCTGAGTCCGGAGTCTATATAAAAAATATTGGTATATTGCGCATAATGGGCATAAATTGAGAGAGGGAGGCGTTTGCCTCCTTCTCTCAATCTGCGTTTCCCTGTTTGCCTTCCGGCTGGGCTTTGTTTAATGAGTTGCGGATGGCCTCCAGCAGTACGAGGGAGGTGTATTTGCTGTCCGCGGTGTAGGTGATATTGTCCAGAGACTGGGTCTCATAGACCTGGTTACAGATGGATTCCAACGCAGGCTCCAGCAGCGGGTACATGGTGGTGACGGATTCGCTTAGGTTTACCAGACGGATGGAGGTGATGGCTTCCTGTCCTACGATGACTTCCACATCGATGGACTGTCCGCCCAGCACCAGCTCGGTGGTGTAGACTCCGGGTATGTAGGCGGCTGCGGAGGTCGCAGCAGGGGTGTCCGACGCTCCTGTCTGAGGAGGGACTTCCGGCGTGGCAGGCGTTTCTTCTTTATCTTTGGGCAGGAACATGATGACCAGCATGACCACCAGCAGAATGCCCAATGTGGCGAAGATACCTGTATAAATTAATTCCTTCATATGAAGTACCACGATTTTTGTCTTTGCGCTCATCCTTATACTCCCTGGCCCTCTCGGGCATTTTCCTTTGTAAAGAATATGACTGCGGCATTCAGAATATGCAGAACTTGACAATTCCACGCAAGAGTTGGTATTATGGAGAATAGAACAAGGGCGTTCTTACAGGGAAGGGTAAGAGTGCCCTTTTGTGCAGTAAAATTCTCTGCGGCAGGGGATGGGTGATGCCGGGAAAGGACAAAAATATGAAGCGTTATACCAGAGAGGATGTCATCAGGATGGCGAAAGAGGAGGATGTGGAATTTATCCGTCTTCAGTTTACGGATATGTTCGGCCATCTGAAAAATATGGCAATCACGTCCAGTCAGCTGGAGCGGGCGCTGGACAATCAGTGTATGTTTGACGGCTCTGCCATTGACGGGTTTGTGCGCATTGAGGAATCGGATATGTATCTGCATCCGGATTATTCCACTTTTGAGATATTTCCGTGGAGACCGCAGCAGGGCAAGGTTGCCCGTATGCTCTGCGATGTGCATTATCCCGACGGCAAACCCTTTGAGGGAGATCCCAGATATGTGTTGAAGCGTGCCCTTGCCCGGGCGGAGCAGAGAGGCTATACTTTTAAGGTGGGGCCTGAGTGTGAGTTCTTTTTGTTTAATACGGATGAGAATACCGCGCCCACCACGGAGACCAATGAACAGGCAGGCTATTTTGATATCGGTCCGCTGGATTTTGGCGAGAATGCTCGAAGGGATATCGTCATGACGTTAGAGGACATGGGCTTTGTCATCGAGACCTCCCATCACGAGATGGCGCCGGCACAGCATGAGATTGATTTCCGCTATGACGAGGCGCTGCAGATAGCGGACAATATCATGACGTTTAAGCTTGCGGTGCGCACTATCGCCAGACGTCACGGGCTGCATGCCACTTTTATGCCGAAACCGAAAATGAATGTGCACGGTTCGGGTATGCATATCAATATGTCGCTGCACAAGGACGGAAAAAATATTTTTACGGACTCAACGGATGCGCTGGGGCTGAGCCGGGAGGCATACTGGTTTATCGGCGGGCTGATGAAGCATATCAAGGGAATGGCTGCCATCACCAACCCTCTGGTCAATTCCTATAAGCGTCTGGTTCCCGGCTTTGAGGCGCCGGTTTATATCGCGTGGAGCGCTACTAACAGGAGTCCGTTAATCCGGATTCCCAGGGTGCGGGGGGAGGGCACCCGCATCGAGCTGAGGAGCCCGGATTCTGCGGCAAATCCTTATCTGACTCTTGCCGTGTGCCTGATGGCAGGGCTGGACGGCATTGCAAATCAGATTGAGCCCCCTGCCGCCATCGATGAGAATATTTTTGCCATGAACGAGGCGGAACGCAGGGCGGCGGGTATCGAGAACATGCCCTACAGCCTGATGGCGGCCATAGAGGAGCTGGAGCGCGACAGCTTTATTCAACAGGTATTGGGAGAGCATATCGCGGAGAAATATATTGCCGCCAAATGGGATGAGTGGAACCGCTATCATCCCCAGGTGTCCCAGTGGGAGATTCAGGAATATCTGTACAAATACTAGACTCTCTTTTGAGCAGGAGAAAAGGGAGGTGGGCATTTGACAAATATTATAGTAGCGCTTCCAAAGCTGGAGGATGCAAAGGGCATCAAAAATGTGCTGGTACGCAACGGTTTTCAGGTTGCCGGCTGTTTTAGCACGGGGGCGCAGGCGATCAGTCAGGCGGACGGGCTGCATGATGGAATCCTGATTTGCAGCTATAAGCTTGCGGACATGATGTACAGTGAATTGCACGAATGCCTGCCCGGCGGCTTTGAGATGCTGTTGATGGCCTCGCAGAGCGTGATTCAGGAGTGTTACGGCAATGATATCGTGTGCCTGACCATGCCGCTGAAGGTGAACGATCTGATCAGTACCGTGAACATGATGGCGGACAATATCCTGCTTCGACGCAGGAGACAGCGTTTGAAGGCGAGGACGCGGAGTGCGGAGGAAGCTGCCGTCATCCGTTCGGCCAAGGAGCTTCTGATGGCGAGAAACCATATGGACGAGGAGGAGGCGCACCGCTATCTGCAAAAATGTAGTATGGACAGCGGGACGAATCTGGTGGAGACGGCGCAGATGGTGCTGTCCATGATGAAATTTTAGAGGAGACAGGGCGATATGAAATTTACAAAAATGCAGGGCTGCGGCAATGACTATGTCTATGTCAACGGATTCGCGGAGAAGCTGCCCGCGGAGAAAAAGCCGGAGATTGTCAGGCAGTTGAGTGACAGGCATTTTGGCATCGGCGGGGACGGCGTTATCTTTATCAATCCTGCCCGGGAGGCGGATTTTGAGATGGAGATGTTTAACGCGGACGGCACCCGGGCGGAGATGTGCGGAAACGGCATCCGCTGTGTGGCAAAGTTTGTATATGATAAAGGACTGACTGATTCGGAGCGCATCAGCGTTGTCAGTGGAGGCAAGGTCAAATATCTGGATTTGACGGTGGAAGGAAAGACGGGCGGTTCCCGGGGAGCCGTGACTTGGGTGCGGGTCAATATGGGAAGCCCGATCCTGCAGCCGGAACAGATACCGGTGGCGGCGGAGGGCGAGCAGGTGGTGAATGAGCCGATCCTCGTGGAGGACAGAGAATATCGGATGACCTGTGTGTCCATGGGCAATCCCCACGCGGTGGTCTTTGTGGAGGATGTGAAGAATCTGCCGATAGAGCAGATTGGCCCGCATTTTGAGAAGCATGCAAGATTCCCAAGGCGCACCAACACGGAGTTTGTGGAGGTGCTGGACAGGCAGCATGTGTTCATGCGCGTCTGGGAGCGGGGCACGGGGGAGACCCTTGCCTGTGGTACGGGATGCTGTGCGACAGCTGTGGCGTGTGTGCTGAACGGATTGACGGAGGAGAAAATAACTGTGAGACTGCTGGGCGGAGAAATCCTCGTGGAATGGGATCGGGAACAGAATCTGATCTTTATGACGGGACCTGCAGTCACTGTGTTTGAAGGGGAGGTAGAAATCAATGTTTAAATTAAATGACAATTATCTGAAATTACCCGGGAGCTACCTGTTTTCAACGATAGGTAAAAAGGTAAACGCCTATGCGGCGGAGCATCCCGACAAAAAAATCATTCGTCTGGGTATCGGCGATGTGACGCAGCCGCTTGCCCCTGCCATCATTCAGGCTCTGCACACGGCGGTGGACGAGATGGGACGGGCGGAGACCTTCCGCGGCTACGCCCCCGACTTGGGGTATGAGTTTTTGAGAAATGCCATTGCGGAGAACGATTATAAATCCCGCGGCTGTGATGTGAGCGCGGACGAGATTTTTGTGTCCGATGGCGCAAAGTGTGATTCCGGAAATATTCAGGAGATTTTCAGTCTGGACAATAAGATTGCGGTGTGCGACCCCGTGTACCCGGTGTATGTGGATTCCAACGTGATGGCGGGCAGGACGGGTGTTTATGATAAGGTGAGCGAGACCTGGTCGGATGTGATTTATATGCCCTGTACTGCAGAAAACAATTTTGCGCCGGAGCTTCCCGGGCAGACGCCGGATCTGATTTATCTGTGTTTCCCCAATAATCCCACCGGCGCGACCATCACGAAGCCGCAGCTTCAGGAGTGGGTGGACTATGCCAATAAGGTGGGCGCGGTCATTATCTATGACGCTGCCTACGAGGCCTATATTTCGGAGGAGAATGTGCCCCACAGCATCTATGAGTGCGAGGGCGCGAGAACCTGTGCCATTGAGCTTCGCTCCTTCTCGAAAAATGCGGGCTTTACCGGTGTGCGTCTGGGCTTTACGGTAGTGCCCAAGGAATTAAAATGCGGTGATGTGGCGCTTCATTCGCTCTGGGCGAGACGCCATGGCACGAAATACAATGGCGCGCCCTATATTGTGCAGCGCGCAGGGGAGGCCGTGTATTCCCCAGAGGGTAAGGCGCAGCTAAAGGAGCAGGTGGCTTATTACATGAACAATGCTCACTATATCCTGAACGGTCTGAAGGAGGCGGGCTACACCGTATCGGGCGGTGTGAATGCCCCCTATATCTGGCTCAAAGCCCCGAAGGGCATGAGCAGCTGGGAGTTCTTTGACTATCTGCTGGAGAATGTGAATGTGGTGGGAACGCCCGGCTCAGGATTTGGCCCCAGCGGGGAGACCTATTTCAGGCTGACCGCTTTTGGGAGCTATGAGAACACGGTGGAGGCCGTTGACCGCATCAGGGGGATGTAGCGGTAATATATGCAGTAATGAGTGGTTATGCATGGTTCAGGAGTGTCGG
>N._stephensi_711_cecum__coassemble_60_pt1 | contig 15663 bp, 9 predicted proteins | sample N__stephensi_711_cecum__metabat2_high_PE_008 | metagenome-assembled genome bin N | reverse complement strand
GATGCTTACAGGAAAACGGGGGACAGGACAGAGGCCGGTGAACCGTTGGGTGCCGATGCTACACAGACAGCAGTGTGTGAGCGGATGCCGGAGCCGGAATTGGAGCTCATTGTACAGGTGCTCAACATTAATGCCGGGTGTAATGAGGCTTTGAAAGCACAGTGTCAGACTCTGGGGGAATATATGCAGTATGTGGGCAAAGTCCGATCCTATGCCGGATATCTTCCCATTGAGGAGGCGGTAGACCGGGCAGTGGACGAGTGTATCGAACAGGGGATCCTGAGGGAGTTCCTTCTGGCCAACAAGGCGGAGGTTAGGTTCATGAGTATTTTTGAATATGATGAGGAGAAGACCAGACGTGCCATGCGGAAGACAGAATACGAGCGCGGATTGACAGAAGGAAAGGCGGAAGGCAGAGCAGAGGGAAAGGCTGAAGGAATAGCGGAAGGCAGGATAGAAGGAAAGGTTGAGGGTAGGGCAGAATCCGTTCTGCTTCTTCTGGAAGAAATGGGCGTTGTCCATGAATCCCTTCGAGAACAAATATTGAGCCAACAGGACATGAAAATTTTACAGCAGTGGCTGAAGGCTGCGGCTGGAGCGGAGAGTATTGAGTCCTTTATACAGCAAGTGGAATTGTAATTTAACAATTTTTCTGGTCAGTCAGTCGAAGGTTAGGTTTATGAATATTTTTGAATACATAAAATTTGATAACTAAATAGTTGGAACAGCCGGATTCAGAAAGTGCAGGGGGAAGGATATGGAAAAAGATTCGGAAAATTAAATTAAAACTTACCTGCGGTACACTTTTTTAATTATTTTTGTGTATTCCAATATCTTTCTTCAGAGTCCAAATAATTTTTAAACCAATCTAATTTTTGAATGATTTTGATATTTAGATTAGATTGATATTCTAATTCAAGATTTTTCTTTGCAGAATATATTGTTTTGAGATAGCCTGAACGGTTTTTTCCATAATAACGAAGATAATTCAAATAGAATTGTCCATCTTTATCTTGAACAATCAAATAATCTCGCGTTCGCTTCGTTATGTTTTCTAATAGGGAATTGTCTATTAAAACTCTTGGTACAACTGCGTTTTCGCTTTCTAACAAATACGCATTAACCAATCCTGCACCCCAAACCATTATATCATCAACATAAAAAGAACCTTTTGATATTCCGCCGCGAATTTTGTAGTTGCATTCTAAAAAGTGTTCTGCCATATCTGAAACATATTCTAATAAAATTTCTAAACCATCTGATATTGAAGAATCAACAGCAATAACAATATTATCAGAAAAAATTTTTACTTTTACATTCCCAAAGTAATTATCAGATTTTCTTATTTTTTCCCAACTTGTATAGATGTTGTGAATGTGGTTTAAGTGTTTATTTGAAGAATCGTTCAGTATAAGCGACTTTACTCCGAGTAAATCAAGAGATGCAACATAACACTGATTAGTTTCTAATTGATTTTTATTCATATGTTTATCTCCAATTTTTGGAATATTATTGATGGATATATATAGCTTTTATATTTGATTTTATCATACATATAAAGATGTAACAACTTTTTTCAACTCATCACTTGACAATGTTGCATAGACGGCATTGTGTTTGAACAGTCAGGAAACAGGCTGATTGCAAGGCTGAATAACAAAAGCGTCGCAGCCGGTTCCTACAAATTTAAAGTTCAGGCCGCCGGCACATCCGCCTCTCCGGTATCGCTCACGGTGAAGGTTGTAGATATAGCTATGAATAAGGCAGTGAAGCTGTCCGCAAAGGGAAGCATTGACGTCCTGAACCGGGCAGGGAGCTGCGTGACAGTTACCCCCGCCTTAAAAGCCCTGAACGGACAGATTACGGATGTAAAGCTTTCGGGGGATTTTGCCCATCTTTTCCGGGCGGAACTGAACGAAAAGAATCAGATTGTCATCCATGCCAGAGAGACAGATGAAAAGGGCAGGGGAGTCGCTCTGATCACCAAATATAATTACGATGTAAATCTTGTGCTGACGGTTGAGAACGCCGGAGGCGAGACCATGCAGCTTACCACACCGCCTGTTCGGCTGAAATTAAAGCAGGGCAAACCGAAGGTGACCGTTACACCGAAGAACGCCACATTTTTCAGCGGTGCGTACAACAGTGTGAAGTTGGATACAACGGCATCCCTGAAAGGGGTGCCCAGCCCTGAAATTGTCGATATTGAGCTGGTAAATCAGACCAATCTGTTTGATTATTCCGACGGAATGCTCACCCTGCGCGACACAGGGCTTGCCGCCAGAGGCAAGAGCTACAGTCTGCAGCTGCGGGTGACTTTCCGGGATCAGGCGGACAATGAAAAGGCGGTTGTCGTGAAGGTAAATGCGAAGGTGAAATAATCAGTCAGGAGGGGGACGACGCGCCCCCTCCTGAAGTTGATATCAGTTATATCGGTTCGTTTAGGATGATTCCATCTTTTAAACAGATGGTTCTTGATGTCTGCCTTGCTATTTTTTCATCATGTGTGACAAGGATGATTGTTTTGCCGAAATGGTTTAATTGTATCAGAAGCTCTATTATCTCCTGACCGGTCTTACTGTCAAGTGCGCCTGTGGGTTCATCCGCCAATATGACGGACGCCTCTGTAACCAATGCTCTGGCAATTGCACATCGCTGCTGCTGGCCGCCTGATAATTTTGCCGGAATTTTATCCGCGTATTGTTCCATATCGACCTTTGCCAACATGTCCGTCACGATAGCATGTCTTTTCTTTTTGGGCATATTAACTGCTCTCAATGGCAGCTCTACATTTTCTCTTACGGTATAATCCTTCAATAGAGCAAACTGCTGAAAAATAAAACCGAAATTCTGCCTTCTAAACTTATCCAGTTTATCACTTTTTAATAATCTCACATCTGTCCCATTGAAGAAATAGTCTCCTTCATTCCAACTGTCCATACAGCCTATGATGTTTAGTAAAGTCGTTTTGCCGGAGCCGGAAGCCCCCATTATGGAGACCATTTCCCCATCTTTGATTTCAAGGGAAACATTTTGCAATGCAGGAATATCATTACTGCTTCTGTTGTATACCTTTGTCAAATTTTTTATCGTAATCATAGGTAGCTCCTTAATCTATATTCTTTAGGACATCTGCCGGCTTCTGCTTTATAACCGATATCATGGGGAAGGCGCTCAACGCCACTCCAAATATAGCAAAAACCAATACCAACTGCATAAATCCCAACGCAATATTTTCATACCAGATAACAATATTTCCGCATAGCAGCTCATATCCGCAGGTGAGGACTAAAACCACTGCCAGAGAACTTACTTCAAGCAGCGCAAATTGAGAGACAATATCCATAAACAGCCTGATTTTTCCATATCCCAAAGTACGTTTCAGCATATATTCATAAAGGTGCATTCCTCCCCAGAAATATGCCAGAAAAGCACAATTGATAAAACACAGGAATAACATCCCTATATATATTTTCTGATATAGCGACATAAACATCGAGAAGGTCTGTCCGTCTGAAGAGCTCCACACGTCCTTTTCCATTTCTTCCTCATGAAAAGTTTCTTCTTGAAAAAAGGTGTGTGTCCACTCTCGAAACAGTTCGATATTATCAGATAAATTACTTTGATAAATCACGCTTGCGCCGCCTGTATCAAAGATTATTTTATCCAGTTCCTCCGGTGATAAACTGTCCTTGAGTACGAGACATCTCTCATCCAGACCGACCAAAGTATTGGAGGCGTATACCCCAATCACACAGCTCTCAATTTGGAATATTTTAATATACCGGATTCCGTCAACAACGTAAGTGTCCTTTTCCCATGCGTCGCCAATAATGCATTGGGGAGCGGATATGGTGTCATTGTTTAAATAGTAGTCTTCATATTTTACAGTCTCCGACAGCTCTTCATTGTATACCCATAAGACATCTATGGCATCCGTATTGGTGACCCCTTTGCCAATTGGCCCTTCACATCTGAAAATGACATTTCCGTCCGATATCGTTTCCTCTAAGAGAGACGAAATCTGTATGTCCTCTGAGAAATCACCTGTCACCCGGTACGCGTATTTGTATACAGAACTTTCCCTGACTGTGCTGACTTGGATGAGCTGTCGGTTTAAGTCCAGCCCATAGTACATGATGATAAATGATACAAGGAAGGAAAGAAGAAACAGTAAGGACAAAAATCGGTTGTACTTCAAGAGCCTGTTTAACATGATAATTCCTTTCTAATCCCATGTTCCTCTGACTATTTCCGGAATACTCTTTTGTCTGACATATGCGATTGGGATAACAGAGCAAAGCAACGTCATCAACACTGTGCAAAATAATAGGCAGATTGGGATATTTCCCCATAGTATATACCTCAGCTCATATGCAATAGATTTGGAAAGAATCATTATCTTTTCAAAAAAGACCACGATTCCGAAGGCAATCACGGAAGATATCAGCATTTTCACCAGATTTTCACCAAAAAGGATCATAAATATCTTTTTTTTACTGATCCCGGATATGAGCCAGACTCCCAATTCATCCTTTCTGGACAAAATCGTCAGCAGCTGGGCAGTCAATAAAATGATAAGCGCCGAAAAAACTGATAATACTGACAATTTAACAATGACAGCTAACAACCAGTTAGAATCGGACAATATTGTATCTACCCTGTCCTGCAGTCTTCCCGTCTCTGTCCGAATGCCATATTCTTCAGCAATACTCTTTATCCTTGCGGCAGCGTCCTCGTATGTATATCCGTCGGCACACTTAAAAAAATAGTCTACAGAATGATAATTATAACTACAGGGAGGAACAATCAGTACCATATTATCCATGGCAATGGAACAGCTCAGTTTTAAATCGTTTAAATTCCATAAAATGTCCTGTTCGTCAACAATGCTTGTGTTCTTTTGGAAAATGCCTTCCACTACATAGGAAAAACCGTAGGTTTCATTTACAAATACTGTACCTATTGGAATATCTTTGAAATTGTAGCCCAAATACATCAGATATTCGGTATTTTTCCCAATTTGTTCCGTGCTTCCATGATACAATTCCAGATGGTTAATATGAAACGCCTGACTCAGCATATATACAAATTGAACATAATTGTCATCGCCAAATTCCTTGACATGACTGTTTTGGATATCCTGTATCTGCTGCCAATAGTCTGTATCGTAATTTGCGGTCTCCAGATGGGAGAAACCGCCATAATCCCATGTTCCGACACTGTCAATTTCAGGAGCATTATAGATATCAGAACTATAATGGGATAAAATTTCTTCGGAAACTTCGCCTCTGCCGTCGCGGATCACCCCATACCTTGACATATCATCTCCAAGAGCCCTCTGAATTGTATTTTCACAATGGAGCAAAATCTGCGGTATGGTCACAGCTGCACACAGAAGTGCCAGAGCTAATGATGCAACAACAATATTTAGTAACCGCATCACTTTTTGACCGGACAATCTTTTTCTGATATAAAACAAATAATTGCTCACAGGTTTTTCCCCTTTATAAATAAGACTTTTCATTTCAGCTACTTCCATCATAGGGTTGATTGTAATTTGCGTATATCACATAATGGAATATTTCTCAATTATACTTTAATCGTCTAATAATCACAAGAGATTTAATAGAGAAAAAATTAAACGAGAAATCTGGATCCGCTTTCATCGCCAAGCAAGGCATTTTCAAATTACAATCAAAAACAAGTTGACACAAATACAAAACATTGTTACACTAAATTGGTTTTGGCTTTTAGAAAAATAGGAGAGTGTGACATGAACAGAAGATGGAAAAGAGCGTTGGCATTTATCCTTGCAGTGACAATAAGTGCCGGTACAATGAATGTATCAGAGGTTTACGCACAGGGCAATGCAGGACTCGGCAGTAGTGAATATTTGGAGACGCAGGCAGCGGGCACCGTGGATAAGGCTGTCGTGGAGGAAGGAACTACAGCAGGAGACGATGTAGATAAAGAGGGAACTGAAACAGGACAGAAAGGCTGGGATCAGACGACCACAGAGAAGGTGTTTGAAGGAGAAAACTATCGGGTTACCTTCACTTTGTCATCTTATTGGAATACAGGTTACAATGCCAATATAGAATTGGAAAATACGGGAGACAGTACAATCCAGAACTGGTGTCTGGGATTTGATTATGATAACGTCATTACAAATATCTGGAATGCAGAGATAGTTGAGAATGACGGGAAAAAGTATGTGATCGGGAATGTTGGCTGGAATCAGGACATTGCCGTTGGTGAAAGCATAAATTTCGGTATTTCCGGCGACCGCGTATTCAGGGGCTTTCCTGAAAATTATAGGCTGATTGGAGCAAGTGCGGAGGTTAAGGCGGAGGATTATACGATAGAGTATCACTCCCAGAGTGATTGGGGACGCGGGTTTACAGGCTCTGTGGTCATCGCAAATCATACGGATGCTGCATTGGAGGATTGGGTCTTAGAGTTTGACTTTGACAGGGAAATTACGGAAATCTGGAACGGCGCTATAGAAATGCATGAGGGAAACCATTATATTGTGAGGAATGCGACCTATAACAGCACAATAGTTCCCGGGGGAAGTGTTTCTTTTGGCATCAAAGGCAGCGGCGGCAAGACAGGGGATGAGCCGGATAATTATGTATTGTATTCCTACAATGGGTCAAATAAAGGCGAAAAGTCGGAAATAGATTTAAATTTGGATACCGACAGTGATGGTGCGCCGGATTATATTGAGGATTACTTTGGGACAGACACAAACAAAGCTGACACGGATGGGGACGGTCTGTCGGATTTTGTGGAACTGTATTCCCTTGTGTTAGACCCTCTGAATGCAGATACGGATGGCAATGGCATAGCAGACGGTGACGAGGATCTGGACGAAGATGGTCTATCGAATCTGTCGGAAATGGAAATAGGCACAAGCATCTTCAAAGCGGACACGGATGAAGACGGTTTGAGTGATGCGGATGAAATTTGGTTATATGGCACCAGCCCCTTATTGCAGGATACGGATTTTGATGGCGTTGGCGACTCAAAGGAAATTGAACTTGGCACAAATCCTCTGGTTTATGAGGATGCATTTGCGCTCACTGTCAAAGCGGAAGGCGCAGATACGGTCAAGGTATCTGTAGAGACAGTGCTGTCCGGCGAACAGGTGGAATCGCTGGCAGTAGAAAAATATGAGAATGAATTCTTTTTCCCTACCAGTATGCCCGGTTATATCGGAGGGGCATATGACTTTTCGGTAGATGGAAGTTTTGAAAGGGCGACTCTCCAGTTTGAGTTTGACGAAGCGCTGCTTGCAGATTCCGCTTTCGACCCGGTCATCTATTACTTTAACGAAGAAACGCAGCTATTGGAAGCGCTGGAGACCCATCTGGAGGGAAATGTTGCGTCTGCGGAAGTGACGCATTTTTCCAAGTATATTCTGCTCAACAGAAAGGTATTTGAGAGTGCCTTTGAGTGGCAGGATGTGTGGAGCACGACCGGATATTCCGGGGTGGAGGTCGTACTTATCATCGATGATTCGTATAGTATGAGGGAAACCGACCCTTTCAATCAAAGGCTGGAGGTTGCAAAGGATTTGGTGGACAGACTTCCGGCTGACAGTAAAGTCGGAGTGGTCAAATTTACGGCGTATACATACAAATTGACATCAACTGTGACGAATGACAGAGAACTGGTCAAATCATATCTTACGGACAGGTATTTCCTATCAAATGGCCTGACTGAAATGTATAAAGCTATCGACGATTCTTTTTCGATATTTGGACCGGTGGACGACAGTATCTTAAGAATGATGGTGGTCTTGACTGACGGTGACTCATCTGGCCTGCCCATGCATTCATCCGTAGTTGCTGCTGCCAACGATAAAAATGTAAGGATTTATACTATTGGGCTTGGTGCCGGAAATTCCTTTTATTATGATATGTTTTTAAAGCCTCTGGCAGAAAACACGGCTGGCGTCTTTTATATGGCTGATAATGCCGGAGAGCTGGAGAATATCTATAAAGATATCAATAAGGAAATTGATATTGAAATGGACAGTGACGGAGATGGGCTGCCGGATTACTATGAGGAGCATATGGTTATGTTTAATGGGATGAACCTTGTGCTTGACAAGAATAATCCCGACAGTGATGGGGACGGGGTGCCTGACGGAGAAGAGATCGAGGAACTGAGTTTTCAGTATAACGGCGACAGGACGCAGGTGATAGTAACCGGAAAACTGTTATCAAATCCATTGGAGGCAGATACGGACGGTGATGGACTGCCTGATGAGGAGGAGATGATCATCGGGACAGATCCGAGGGATGCGGATACGGACAATGACGGACTGACAGACGGGTTTGAATACATATATGGATTTGACCCGTTGGAAGCAGACATCGACGGCGATGGGCGTATGGATCTGCAGGAATATTTGGAAGGAACAGACCCTTACCTGTATAACAAAGACTGGCGTGATTATACATGGGAATTTATCTGCGGCTTTGTGGCGGGAGATTTTATTGCAGATACAGACAGTCTTCCTACCATTATGGGGCAGATAACCAGCAGTTTTATCCCATATATAGACATAAGGGATGTGGTAGGAAATCTCGTAAACGGGGATTATGCGTTTGCGGGGCTGAGTGCCATAGGGCTTATACCCGTTGCAGGTGATGCGGCAAAAACTGTAGGAAAAATCGGAAAGTTTGCAGTTAAAAATCTGGATGATGTTCCTAAAATAGCAGGACTGATGGAATTTTTGAGTAAAAACTTTCCGGATGTCATAAAAGTTCTGAATAAGAGTGATGAGTTTGCTGATGCGGCAAAGCAACTGTCAAGGCTGGACAATATCAAGCTCACCCGGAAACAGATGAAGTTGATTACGGAGGCTTTTGAGGATGCGGAGCTGTCACACTATCTGATAAAAACCAGTAACAGTTTGGATTTAAAGGATGCTTTAAACATAAGTTCAGATATATGGGAGAAAGGTTTCTCAAAGAGAGGATTTGAGATTGAAGATTTTGTTACAGATCTTTTCAAGAGAACAGATCTGGGGAAAAATTTTCCAGTGGCAGACGCCTTGAGCAACAGAACTCTGATTAGTACAAAAAGTTTGGATATTGCTGCTCCAAGTTACCAGAATCCAAATACACTGAAAAAAAGGCTGGACAAGTATGCAGAGGCGTTGCAGGGTATAGAAAGTAAGTTTAATGAAGAAGGCATTCTTAGATGGGGAAATACAACTTTAAGAAGAAGCGAGTATGACAAGAAAGCGCTTGAAATAGTTCTACCGGATGTTATAATATCGGAGGATACCTTGAAAGTATTAAACGAATTTCAATCTACATGGGCAGAAAAAGGCATAGAGGTCTGGTATCGTGTAACAAAGTGAGGAGGTATGATTTATGAGTGCTTATGAGGATTCTGTATTAATAAATGTAAACAAAGGTGAAGGACGTATATTAATGATTCCGGTCATAGGCTGCAAAGATGCCGACTGGTTTGTCAATATGCCAGATACAGCAGATTGTCTTGATGTGGGGAGAGCAGTTCTGGATGCGATTTCTTTTGTTAGAAGGCAGACACATTCGGCAGAAGCACAGGAGAAGCATACAGGGGTTGCTGCATGGAAAAGGAATACGAAGTATAAAAGCTGGATTTCCTTTTGGAAGCATAATCATTATGGTGGGATTGAAACTCTGGGAAATGGACAGTATAAAATTTATTCTTTAAAAAAGTCTGAAGAAAAACAAGGATTATATACAGAATGCATTAAAAAAACTTATTTGCCAGCAGATGCAGATGTGGAGGAAATCGGAAGAACCGTGATTGATGTGCTGGAGGCATCCGAAGCATATTATCAGGACTACAGGGAATCAAAAGCATGGCGCAGGAAAGTGGTAGAGTTGGCGGATGGTACAAATCTGAAGGTAACCGTTCCTAAGGACAGGCATTTTGAGGACTGTGAAGACTGTAATGCAGCCGAGATATATCAATGCTATGAATATCATACACAGGAAGGCTCGGAATCGTCAGCAGAGTTCTTTGTGGGCATGGCAGCGGAGCTGGACTGTAGTCTTGTCTCGGCGGATGTGCTTGCTTCGTGGGAAGATATTTATGGCAAGGCGGATTTCTTTGAAATGCAGGAAGTAAATCGGGGCATTTTTAAATTCCGTGCAGAAATGCGCAATCAGGACTGCCATAAGATATCCTGCTTCTTGCAGACCTCGGAGGATTTGCTGTTAGAATGCGGTATGCAGGTGCATCAGCCGAATAGGAGAAAGAAATTGGATGAGAAGCTTGCGGTATTGTTTGAAGAGTTTGCATTGAGCTGCAGTTTTTAGAAAAAGGGGCTCCCTGTGTATACTTTTTGGTATCGCAGGGAGTTTTTAAATCCTGATTTTTAAATCATATATTCCCCATATGTTCCTTATACATTCCTCATATATTTCATTTCCATTTTGGACAAACGATGTTATAATAGCTTCATAAAGAGGGAAGAAAGGGCACTGGAAAATGAAGAAAAGATTATTGGCATTATTGTTGACAGGGATTGTGGTTTGCAGCGCATGCGCTCAGACGCAAGGAGACTCTTCCGAAAACAGTACCTCTCAGGAATCGCAGACGGATTTGCCGGCACAGACGGATGCGGAGCCCGAAGAGTCACAGTCATCGGGGCAGAGCATTCCCGTCATCACGGTGGAGCGCAGACAGCTGCAGCGCTGGACGCCGGACAATGAGACGCTGCTTGCAGAGGTTGCCTGGGATAATATGACGCTGGAGGGAGACGGGTATGAAAAGGCGGCGGAAACCGTGAGCCGTTTGTTGTCTTCCGATGAGGAGGAGATGGCTGGGACGGCGGATTCCTATGCTGAGATGGCTGTGGACCAGTATGAGGCTCAAAAGGATGAAGGGTGGTTTGCCAATTACATCTTTTCTACCTCATATAGTATTGCGCGTCTGGATACGCGTATCCTCAGTGTAAGCGGAAACACTTATGATTATTCGGGCGGCGCCCACGGCTATGGGTACGGCTGGGGGCTCACCATCGACCTGCAGAGCGGAGCGGAGCTGGAGCTGTCCCGAATGGCTGCGGATGCCCCCGGTTTTTGGAAAAAGGTCATGGAATTAGTGCTTTTGGATTTGAAAAACAGAGAGGATGAGCTGTATGAGGATTATGAATCTTATGTAAAGGAAGGTCTGGAGTCCACAGGCTGGTATCTGGACGCTGCGGGCATTGAGTTTGTGTTTACGCCTTATGAAATCGGTCCGTATGCTTCGGGCAATATCATCGTATGTGTACCCTATGCGGAGGTGGCGGATTATATGAAACCGGAATATCTGGCGCCGGAGGGAGAGTATATCTTGCCGGTTCCCTTGGGAAAAGAGGTTTCTGATGCAGAGGGTGTTTATCATGTATTGATAGAGAACAGACAGGTAGAGGAGTATATGTGGGAAACGGTGCTGCAGGTGAACGGTCGCCATGAAATATCTCTGGGAGATGTGGCTTTGCAGAGTGCATATCTGCTGCATCGTGCAGATGGCAGGACCTTTTTGATCTTTGATATAGACTGGGCGTCGGATGATTACGAGACATTGGTATATGAGCTGACGGAACAGGACGCGGAGGAGAAAGCCAGCATCGGAGCAAAGCTGGATGGAAGAAATGTGCGTCTGGATAAACTGAACCTGATTTTTACGGTGGATGTTCTGGGGACATATTCTTCCGAAATGTACTATACGCTGGGTGAGGAGGGTGAGCTTACACCGCAGGAGGAGGTTTACCAGATTAAAGTTTACCCGGAATCGAAGGGACTTACGCTTATCAGGCAGCTGCCGGTGACGGTAGAGGGACAGGAGACGATTCTGCCCGAGGGCTCCAGACTGCATGTATCGGCGACGAACTGGGAGAATACGATATGGTTTGAGGCGGTGACACCCTCCGGTGAGACGGTCACGGGTGAGATTTATTACGAGCGTCCGGAAGAGGATTATCAGATTTATATCGACGGCGTGAGTGAATATGAATACTTTGAGATGCTTCCTTATGTGGGTTAGATGGAGCTGCGTTTTGTTATTTGTAATATCTTGTGATACGTGGAGAATCGTGCTAAAATAAGTGCGGCGGAAATCTAACGGCGGAAGCCGATTTAACATTGTGCAGAGGAAGGAAAGGATTTGCGTCAGGAGGAAGGTTCTATGATGAAGAAAAAGTCAGTGCAGGACATTGTGGGTGTCCTGTTGCTTTTGATTGTAATTATTTTGATATTTTTTTGGTATACTACGCAGAACAGCAGCCGGATGGAAGAGCGGAATAAGGAGTATGCATCTGACGCCGCGAGAATGACGGCCGGGCAGATTGACAAGGAGCTGACCAATGCACTGAATCGTATTAAGACGTATGCGTACTTTGTGGGAGAGAGCATAGACGATGAGTCGGTATCCGTTACTCAGATGTTGAAGGAGATAGAGGAAAACGCTCTTTTTGATGCGGTGTTATTTACGGATGCGGAGGGAGTGGATCATACCTCTGACGGTAGAAGTGCAGATGTGGCGGATCGGGATTTTTATACCGGAGGAATCAAAGGGAACAGTGATATATCCATTGTATTTGACCCGTATTTTTTTGATGAGACCATGGCCTGTTTTTATGCACCCGTCTATGCTAAGGATGAAGTAGTGGGTGTGCTGCGTGGGGCGTATCTGGCGGAGGAGTATCTGGAGGATATGCTCACCACCACTTATTTTGGCGAGGAGGCGGTTGTTTTTCTCTGTACGCCGGAGGGCAGGGTGATTGCCAGCTCCAATAATACTACTTATGAGAAGAATCTGTTGGAAGTGCTTGTGGAGTTGGGTGTGATTGATAAGAATACGGCAATTGATGCACAGGGTATATTTGAGAATGGCGGTGCAGGGGCTTTTGTCTGCGCTCCCGGCTGCGAAACAGATAATATCTGTGTGGTATGTCTGTCTGAAAATAATTTTGTGCTGGTGCAGACTTTCCCCAAGAATGTTACCCAGAGGATGATAAAGGATGAAAATTTTGTGGGAATCCGTCTGGAAATCATGCTGATTGGGCTGTTTGTCCTTTATATCGTTGCGCTGTTGATTCGCGCCGGCAGACAAAAGAAGATATTGGAGAAAAAAAACCGGGAGATGGGCTATATCATCAGCGGCGTCAATACGCTGTTTTCCCGTTTTATACTGGTTGATTTTGAGACCGATACTTATCAGCTGTTGTCCGGGACAATGCCGGAGAACAGCGGACTTGCGCTCAGTGGCAGCTATGAGGCTTTGGCGGATTATATGTGTTCTGTCCTGTTGGATGAGGATGAGCGCAGGGAGTTTGCCCAAAGTATTGATAAGAGTGCGGTAATCGAGACGCTTGCGGGACGCGACGATCTACGTCTGGAGTGTCATGTGCAGCGGAGCGGCCATGAGAGATGGGAGCATCTGAATATTATCTGTCTGGAGAGAAAAGAGGGCAAAACAGTCAAGGTTTTGTTCATCCGGCAGAATATCACGGAAGTAAAGGAGAAGGAGCTGCGTATTCAGGCGAGGATGTCTGTTGCAGACCGCAAGGAGAGGCAGTACCGGATAGCGATTACCTCCAATTGCTTCTGTACGTTTGAGTTTAATCTGACGAGGGATGTCATTGAGAATGACATTGTGCGCACGGTGGACGGCAAATCCATATCTTTGCTGGAGAAGGTCGGGCTGGAGGCGCCCTGTAAGGCCTCTGTGTGCTTTGAGCAGTGGAAGCAGTTTGTTCTGGCGGAGTCCATGGAGGATTACTGCGCCGTAGTCAACACTGAGTATTTAAAGACCTGTTTCGAGCGGGGCGAAGCGGAGGTGGTCGTAGATTACTGGGGCAAGGCCGCCGCGTCAGGGCAGATGTGTGTGCGTCAGTCCTTTATTATGACCAGGGAGGACGATACCGGAGATATCATGGTTATGGTGGTGGCAAAGGATATCACAAGTCAGGTTCAGAAGCAGCGGGAACAGACGCAGGCGCTGCAGGACGCTCTGATGCAGGCACAGCATGCCAACAGGGCTAAAACCACGTTCCTCTCCAATATGTCCCACGATATCCGCACACCGATGAACGCCATCATCGGATTTGCGACGATAGCAGTCAGCCACATTGACAACAAGGAACAGGTGCGGGATTGTCTGCAGAAGGTGCTTTCCTCCAGCAATCATCTGCTGAGCCTGATTAACGATATTCTGGACATGAGCAGGATTGAGAGCGGCAAGGTGCAGATTAAGGAGCAGGAGTGCAATATTTCCGAGATGATGCATAATCTGCTCAATATCATTCAGCCGCAGGTGAAGGCAAAGCAGCTGGAGCTGTTTATTGATACCTTTGAGGTGACCAATGAGGATGTGATTGCGGATGCCCTGAAGATGAATCAGGTGTTCATCAATCTGTTGAGTAACGCGGTGAAGTACACTCCGGCGGGCGGAACCATCTCCTTCCGCATTATGCAGAAGACGACCTTCCACCATGGATATGGCGATTATGTTTTCATTGTCAAGGATAACGGCACGGGTATGTCGAGGGAATTTACGGAGCATATTTTCGAGCCCTTTGAGCGGGAGGTTACCGTGACTCAGTCCGGCATTCAGGGGACGGGTCTGGGCATGGCGATCACGAAGAATATTGTCGAGATGATGAACGGTACGATTTCCGTTGAGAGCGAGGCGGGTAAGGGAAGTATCTTTACGGTGGAGCTCACGCTGAAGCTGCAGGATGTGAAAAAGAACGAGGAGCAGCTGAAGGCGTTAGATGGTCTGCGGGCGTTGGTTGTGGACGATGACCTGAATGTCTGTGACAGTGTGAGCAAGATGCTCAAGCAGATTGGTATGCGCTCCGAGTGGACGACCTCCGGAAGGGAGGCGGCATATCGCGCGAAGATGGCACATGGGGAGGGTGACTCCTATCATACTTACATTATTGACTGGCAGATGCCGGAGATGAGCGGTGTGGAGACAGCGAGAAAAATCCGCAGCGTGGTCGGAGATGATGCGCCCATTATCATTCTGACCGCATACGACTGGACGGATATTGAGGAGGAGGCCAAGGCAGCAGGCGTTACGGCATTCTGTGCAAAGCCGCTCTTCATGTCCGATTTGAAGTCTGCGCTGCTTGCCGCCAACAATCTGGTGGAAAAGGAGGACGAAGTGGCGTCCTGGACGCTGGCGGATTTCAGAGGGAAGCGCATTTTGCTGGTGGAGGATATTGAGCTGAACCGCGAGATCGCGGAAGTGATTCTGACGGAGGCTGGTTTTGAGGTGGAATCTGCGCCGGATGGAACGGATGCGGTGGCAATGATGGAGCGGGCTGAGGAAAATTATTACGACGCCATTTTGATGGATGTGCAGATGCCGATCATGAACGGCTATGAGGCTACCAGAGCCATCCGGAATATGCCCAGAGAGGATGTCAAGACGCTGCCGATTATCGCCATGACGGCAAATGCTCTGGAGGAGGATAAAGAAGCGGCGTTGAAAAACGGTATGAATGCCCATATTGCCAAGCCGCTGGATATGGATATTTTCATATCTGTACTAAAGAAATATATTTCCTGACGATACATTTTCTGAAAGGGTGGTTTTGAATGAAAGCCCTAATCCCCCAGCTATGCTGGGGAGAATAGAGTGAGCAGGGGC
>N._stephensi_711_cecum__coassemble_59_pt1 | contig 16677 bp, 12 predicted proteins | sample N__stephensi_711_cecum__metabat2_high_PE_008 | metagenome-assembled genome bin N | reverse complement strand
AAACATCTCACTCATATCTGTCACGCTGCTCGTGTCGAAGCCGCTCACGTCCAGACTCGTCAGGCCTCTGCACAAACGAAACATACCACTCATATTTGTCGCACTGCTCGTGTCGAAGCCGCTCACGTCCAGACTCGTCAGGCCGCTGCACAATCCAAACATCTCACTCATATCTGTCACGCTGCCCGTGTCGAAGCCGCTCACGTCCAGACTTGTCAGGCCTTCGCAGCCATAAAACATCTCACTCATATTTGTCGCACTGCTCGTGTCGAAGCCGCTCACGTCCAGACTCGTCAGACCGCTGCACAGATACATCTGCGGCTCCGTCGGTTTCCCGCCCCAGTACACGCCAAACATATTGCCCATATTCGTCACGCTGCTCGTGTCGAAGCCGCTCACGTCCAGACTCGTCAGGCCTCTGCAACCACTAAACATACCTCTCATATTCGTCACGCTGCTCGTGTCGAAGCCGCTCACGTCCAGACTCGTCAGGCCTCTGCAACCACTAAACATACCTCTCATATTCGTCACGCTGCTCGTATCTAAGCCGCTCACGTCCAGACTTGTCAGGCCTTCGCAGCCATAAAACATAGACCCCATATTCGTCGCACTGCTCGTGTCTATGCCACTCACGTCCAGATTCGTCAGACCGCTGCAGCCAGCAAACATAGACCCCATATTCGTCGCACTGCTCGTATCTAAGCCGCTCACGTCCAGACTCGTCAGACCGCTGCAATCACTAAACATCCCACTCATATCTGTCGCACTGCTCGTGTCTATGCCGCTCACGTCCAGACTCGTCAGGCTGCTGCACCAACTAAACATACCGCTCATATTTGTCACGCTGCTCGTGTCGAAGCCGCTCACGTCCAGACTCGTCAGACCGCTGCACATACTAAACATCCCACTCATATCTGTCACACTGCTCGTGTCGAAGCCGCTCACGTCCAGACTCGTCAGGCTGTCGGAACTAAACATCTCACTCATATCTGTCACACTGCTCGTGTCTATGCCGCTCATGTCCAGACTCGTCAGACCGCAGGCACTAAACATACCGCTCATATCCGTCACGTTGCTCGTGTCTATGCCGCTCATGTCCAGACTCGTCAGGCCGCTGCACAAACAAAACATCTCACTCATATCTGTCACACTGCTCGTGTCGAAGCCGCTCACGTCCAGACTCGTCAGGCCGCTGCACCATTCAAACATCTCACTCATATCTGTCACGCTGCTCGTGTCGAAGCCGCTCACGTCCAGACTCGTCAGTCTGCTGCAACCACTAAACATACCACTCATATCCGTCACACTGCTCGTGTCGAAGCCGCTCAAATCCACACTTTCCAGCCGAGTGCACTGATAAAACATACAACTGGCGTTTTTCATCCCTTTCACGCGAACCACAGCCGATTTGATTTTACTCTCATAACTGTACCATGGTCTATAGCTACTTGTCCCTATCCAGCGGTTAACTTCCCCCGTCCCTTCCACCGTCAGCTTTCCGCTTGCGTCAATTTTCCAAGCGATATTTTCATAGGTGCCGCTCGCAATGTCGTCCTTCTCGCTGCTCAATGCCATTACCATCACCGCATTGCCCGGGACACTGTCCCCCTCTGACACATCCGTCGCATCTGATGACGTCAGCATTTCCTCCGAAGGCGCATTCTCCTCCTGCGCATACACCTCTTCCTCCCCGTATCTCTCCTGCATCCCTGCTGCCAGCACAGGTATCCCGTACTCCGGCACGCAAACGCCCGTCACCAACATGACAGAAAGCATCCATGCCAGCACTCTCTGCCCCCCTCGTCTTCCATGCCAACTCACTCTGCCCCTCTTTCTGTCCATTTCTTACACCCTTTCTCCACGTCAATCATTAATATGTACCACACCATTTTCTCCACAACCAATACCCACGGTCTTCATTCCCCCCTCTTCTCTGCATAAAAACAGACCAGGAAAAAATCATTGAATGTCGTTTACAACCCGTACATATGCCACTTGGCGCCGATACCAAGACGGGAAAGAATCTGGTATCCGCATTTTTCAGTATCTTTATCTATATGCATCAAAAAGCAACCGCCCTCGCCAAAGTTAGGTTGCTTTTTTGAATTACACTTAATGAAGCGAACTGTTGCTTTACGGTAACACCTTTTCTACAATATATCCTAGCTCTTATCAGCATTCATGTCAATAAATTCTTCAAAAATCAATTTTGCAAATCTAAAATTTGAACAATTCCGCCAGCGTCTTCGCCGTAACTCTCAGGCAGCTCCGCCGCCCGCGCGGGCATCCCGTACTCCGGGACACAGACACCCAGCGTCAACACGGCAGAAAGCATCCCTGCCAGCACTCTGTTTTTACACCTGCGACTCAATTTCCTGTAATTTTTTCTCCTGTTCATTGTACTCCCCTCTCCTATCTGCCTTCATACCATTCTCTGCGCATTTGGACAATTCCTTCCCACTCATAACGTCTAAAGAAACTAAATTTGTAGTTTGATTTAATTCATTATATCACTGACATGAAAAATGTCAATCAAAACTGTCCTTGAGTGTCCGAGTTTTATCCGCCAATTATGTATTGATAAATTTTCCGTACTGCCATCGTTTATTGATTGTTTTAAGCAATATTAAAATGTATCTTGACACAATTATTTTATTTTGGTATATTAAGGCTACTATAAGCCGAGGAGGATAATGTATGATGCATAGAAAATCAGCCATTTATTTTAACGATTCCTAGTGTTCGCAAAAATTTAAAATTTCCCGTTTTATCAGACTGTAAATCATAAATTAAACTTGAGGAGAAAAACTATGCTAAAAAAATTAAAGAACAGAATTTAGTTACGGCATCTGCACTCCTTATGGTAGCTGCCATTTTGATGACACCTTTGACAGCCTATGCTGCCTTTACACAGTCTTCTAAAATTGTTGGTGACGGTGTCCGGTTGAGAAAAGCTCCGGTTGATGGAACCATACTGGAGCTAATGTACAATGGAGAGAAAATACTGATAGACCCCACAGCCGACTCTGATTATGCGGCTTGGATTTATGTACAGAGAGTAAAAACTGGTACCGTAGGTTGGATGGAATGGTCCTATTTTGAACACCAATAATTCCAATACTAATAAAAAAGGGTATTCCAAAATATCATAACTTTGCTTCTCCAAACCGATATGATATGCTAAAGTAAAAGCTATAAAAATGTCTGGAGGAAAAATGTGTAGAAAAAATTCTATTGTCGGTCAAAAATTTTTGATTATATTATTCATTAATGTATTCAATGCATTCCTGCTATCCGGCTGCAGCCAAAACAACAGACCTTTGTCTCAGACAGCGGATAACCCGAATATTGCACAGGAGGAATCCCAATCGGGAATTACAAAAAACAATAAATTATCTGAAGATTTACAACAGCCTTTAGAAGTTCCCGTAAATACCCAGGCGGAAGAGGTATATTATCATAATGAAACTAACCTTGACCTATTGAAAGCTGTGCATCGCTGTGTATCCGACGGAGAAAATATATATCTTGCTTTTTATGAACCGGATTTATATATTATGCCGATAGGCGCAGATAAACACAGCCCGGCAAATATTGATAATCCGGACGGAATGAAGGTCTGCAATATCGCCATCGATACCTATGGACAAATTCATCTGCTCATGGCCGGTCAGGATAATAGCGAATGGTTTATTTGGCGTCTTGATAAAAATTACCAGATTGACAGAACAATTAATGTTTCCGCGTACTTTGAAACCACGCAGCCGCCATTTTGGTTTCTGATTGATGAAAATGGCACCTATTATTTTCAGTGGCTCATAGAGAGGAATGGAGTCATTATTGGCAGTGAAGGTGAACTGGAGCATACGCTTACGCTGGAATCTCTTGGAATCAGATGGATATATGAAGCCGCAGTAGGAAAGGACGGTCAGATCTATTTCGTCTATGGAACGAATCAGGATAAAAACAGGGAAATTGGCAGACTTGATGTGGAAAGTGGCTCAATCAAAGGTGAATATCCGGCTCTCTGTTTTCCAGATAACGAAACTTTTGCGGAAATGTCCAGCGGTACAGATACAAATCTTTTGTTGTATAGCCCAATCAGCGGGATCTGGGCTTATGATAGCGAACAGAGCATTATGGAAAATCGCATACCACTATCTGATATTGGTTTTGATATCGACACGGGATTTTGGCCCCTCACATTTCTACCAGATGGTCGGCTGCTCCTGTTAGGTCAGACTGAAAGTGATAGCCAAACAGATAATGCCAAACTGCTTCTTAAATACCTCCCGGCAGGCAACTAAGAATATGGGAAGACCACAATAATAACGCAAAAATGGGGAATAGCAGAATGAAAAAACACCTCTCATGGGTTTTATTAATACTGTGTTGCTTATTTACCGGATGCAGTGCCAAATCTTTTTCAGAAACAGACACGAAAGTCCTGACTCTGGCAGTCTTTCAAAACAGCTCGCAGTTACAGGAAGCAAACTTATTACAATGGGTAAATTTATATAACGAGAATCATTCCGATATAAAAATTGAGATTGTAAATTACCTGAATAAGTACCCTGATCTGGATGATGCCCTGAATCAGATTAAAATTGAAATCAATGCCGGGAAAGGCCCCGACATGATTAACTTTGGCACAGAATATTCGCCAATTGACGCCTCTTGCGGAATGATGACTGACCTATATCCTTATCTTCAAAATGATGAGTCTTTTGATAAGCAGGATTTTTACTATAATATTTTGGAAGCCTTTGAAGTAGGTAACAGCCTGTATGCACTTGTGCCCGGCTATAAAATAGACTCCTATACTACAGTTAACAAAGAACTTGCCAACTTGGAAAAAATGGATATTAAAGATTTAGTAAATGCTTATAATATGCTGGACAAGGAAAGTATTCTCTTTCCCGGAGAGACAAAAAAGGCTGTTTTCGGCATGATCTGTTATGGCAGCCTTGAAAATTATATTGATTGGGACGAAGGCACATGCAATTTCGACAGTGAGAGTTTCCGGGATATTTTACATTTTTCCAATCAATTCCCACTATATTTGAATATATCGGACGATTACTCACCAAAGAAAATTATCGCGGAGGGTCATGCTCTCCTATATCCAGTTTCCATCGACAATGTTTATGAACCGACCGGCATAAGAATGCTTTATGGGAAAACACCTGCTTATATCGGCTATCCATTTGATTCAGGATATGGCAGCATGGCGGCAATTACTGATATTGCAATTGGTATCAGTTCAACCAGCCGGAATAAAGAGGCGGCATGGCAGTTCATAAAAAGTCTGCTTGACAGCGAATTTCAAGATAATATCCAAACCGGATTACCGCTTCGTGTCAGTTCGTTAGAACAAAAATTGAAAAATGCACTCCGTCCAGAATATGATGCAAATGGCGAAAAAATTGCAAAAAAATCCTTACGCTTTGACGGCGAAGAACCTGTCAATATTTATGAAATATCGGGCGAAGATGCAGAGACGCTTAAATTAATCATTAGTAAAATTGAGTATAACGCAGCTGTCGATTATAACTTATATTACATTATGCTGGAAGAGATTGATTATCTGTTTAATGATTCCCGGAGTGTAGAGGATGTAGCGAAAATTATCCAAAATCGGGCAAGTATCTATATAAGTGAGAATAAATAGCTTTGGTTTTATACACTCAAAATCTTCTCCGCCGCAGCCTTCGCCCCGCCGCACTTCTTAAAGCCCGCCGAGATATCCGCAGCCTTTTGGCGATACACCGCGCTGCCCGCCACCCGTTCCACAGCCTCGCGAATGGCGGATGCGCTGTTTTTGCGCAAATACTCTCCCGCCCCCAGCTGCCGGACTCTGGCGGCAACGCCGCCCTGCTCTGACGTCTGGGGATACAAAACCAGCGGGACTTCATAATACAGGCTTTCATTTACGCTGTTCATCCCGCAGTGCGAGATAAAGACATCCGCCTGCTGCAGCACCGCAATCTGGTCCACATGAGCAAAAACCGAGATATTTGCAGGCAGGTCGCCCAGCGCTTCCCGGTCTGTCAGCCCGCCCACAGACATGATTACCTGATAGTCCGTGTCCCCCAGAGCGGCGATGCAGTTTCTATATAATTTAAGCATATCATTATTCACAGTTCCCATAGACAGATACACCAGCTTGTCCGCCGTTTTCTCAACAGAGCCTGAGGCCGGTCTGACAGACGGACCCACAAAAGCATATTTATCCGAAAAGGTCTCCGAACAGGGCTGAAACTGCGGCGAGGTATAGACAATCGTGTCCGTGTGCTCGTCATTCTGCAAAATATCCAGCACGTTTTTCACCGGATAGCCGCCAGCCTGCAGCCGCCTGATATCCCGGTTGATCTGGGGCATGGACACTAGCATACCCGCCGTTTCCCGCAGACTGTGCTTCATAATCCGGGCGGAGTATTGGTTGAAGGCAAACGTGGTCGTGGACGATAGAAAGGGAATCCCCAATTTCCATGCTACCGCTTTTCCCCATACCGCCATGGAATCCGCCACAATACAGTCGGGCTTCAGGCGTTCCATCTCACGGCAGACCATCTCGTCCAGAGCCAGCGTGGTGTCCACCAGAAGGCGCGTGGAAAAAGCCAGATCCCTGCCCACTCTGGCAGCATCCTCAGGACTTAAGCTTCTCTCCGCATCATATTCATCACAGGCGATAAACTCCGCCCCGGCGGCCTCGATCTGTTCGCGAAAGGGCTGATACGAATAATATCGAACCTCATGTCCCATCCGCACCAGCTCACGCACCACGCCCAGTGTGGGATTTACATGCCCATAGGCGGGAATACAGAAGAAAACAATCCTTTTCATACCTCACCTCAAAAACAGCTCACACCCGAAAATAACTCACACCCGGAAACAGCTTCCCCCCACAAACTCCCTGCAGATAGAGTTGTTGGGAAGGCTCTCGCTGGTCACATTCAGAAAATAGCTCAAAAATTTTAACAGCCGCTTGGCCTCATAATACTCCGGCGCATCCTTGGGAATCTGGAAGAGCAGGGGCTCCGCAAACTGCTTGAGCACCGCCAGCTCGTAGATGAGCGCGGAATTGAACATGACATCCGCATCCTCCTGGAACGGGAAGATATTTTCCTCCTCGCCCCTGCGCACGGAGGGCCACATCTGAATGGTTCTTCTGGCGTCGGAGCCGCGGGTTCTGGCGTCCCGCACCATGCGGCGCAAAAGTCTGCCGTCCGTGGTGGGAATGCGGTTGTGCCCGTCTATATTCAGGGTGGTCAGCGCGCTGATATAAATCTTGAATTTGCTCTCCTTGGGCAGGGCGTAGGACATCTTGTCATTCAGCCCGTGAATCCCCTCCAGCACCAGAATATCGTCCGGGCCAAGCTGCTTGTAATTGCCCTGATATTCCCGTTTTCCAATCTTGAAATTAAAGGTGGGAAGCTCCACCCTCTCCCCTGCCAGCAGTCTGCACATATCGTCATTAAACTGTTTGGTATCCAGTGCCTCCAAACACTCGAAATTATAATCTCCCTTCTCGTCTCTGGGCGTATTTTCCCTGTCCACAAAATAGTCGTCCAAGGCTATGGGGTGCGGCGTCTTGCCCAGGGTTCTGAGCTGTATGGACAGCCGATGGGAAAAGCTGGTCTTGCCGGAGGATGAGGGGCCCGCTATCATGACGAACTTCACGCCCTCTCTGCTCACAATCTCCCTTGCAATCTCGCCAATCTTGCGCTCCTGCTCCGCCTCGTGCATCAGGATAAACTCGCTCATGGAGCCCTTGCATATCTCATCGTTTAAATCGCCCACATTCTCAATGCCAATCTTGCTGCCCCAGCTCTCGGAGGCCTCAAGGGTGGCAAAAAGCTTTTTCTGCTCCCTGAAGGGCGCCACCTCCAGCGGTTTCCTTCTGGTAGGCAGAAGCAGCATGAAGCCGCTCTCATAATTGATGACGTCAAAATACTTCACATATCCTGCATTGGGCAGCATATATCCGTAATAATAATCATAATAGCCTTCTATCTCATAGATGTTCACCTGAGAATTCATGCGGTAGCGGAACAGTTTTTCCTTGTCCCTCATACCCTGCCTCTTAAACAGATCCATCGCCTCGTCCAGCGGACAGGTGCGCTTCATAAAGGGCGTGCCCGCCTCCACCAGCCCCAGCATACGCTGCTTGATCTTCTCCGCATTCTCCGGGGTGGATGCAATAGCTCTGCCCGGATCGATGAAGGAACCGTGCCCCACGGTAAACTCCACCCTGCAGTTCTGGGCGCACTCCGCCCCGAACACATCGAACACCGCCTTAAAAAACAGCATGGTGGCGGTGCGCACATAGGTCTTATGCCCCACGTCATCCTTCAGGGTAAAAAACGTAACCGTACAGTCTCTGTTAATCTTCTTAAAGAGCTCCCGAATCCTGCCGTTTGCCGCAACCACCGCAATCATATTGTCATATTGCGGCTGAAACTCCTGTATCACCGCCTCATATGTGGTTCCTCGGGGAACCTGTCTCTGTACTCCCTCCACTGTCACTGTAACCATACCGCTGCCTTCTCCTCCACTTTTTATCTTGTTTTGTATACCACTCCTGCTCCCAATCGCCATTTGTTCCGGCGCCTAAATCCCTTCGCCGGAACAAATGGCGAGAGCCGCCCGCAAATCCGCAAGCTCCGCCTCATTCTCCCGCAGACTCTCCTCCAGACGCATACGCTCTCCTTCCTTCCCCCTGTGGGCAAGCAGTGTCTCGCGGACAGCCTCGCAGTTTGCCAGCGATTTCTCCAGATAGTCCCGCAATATGGGGTGGCGCTCCCGCAAGAGACCCGCGCCATATTTGTCCCCGAGTCTGTTCGGGGGCGCTGTCTCCGTCCCGGGTCTCACCCGAAACAGGAAATAATACTTTCCGTCCTCTTCCAATATATTCTCATCCGTCGTAAAAAACCCCTGTTCCCGCAGGAATACCCGAAACTGCTCAAGCTCCGACTGCGGCTGCAGGATCAGCTCCCGAAAACCCCTTGCCGTCTCCATGCTCTGCTGCAGGATGCGCTGCATCAGCCTGCCGCCCATCCCCGCACAGACCATCGTCTGCGCCTCCCCGGGGTGATATTCCATAAGCCCGTCCGACAGCCGGGTCTCTATGTAAGTGGAAAGTCCCCGCTCCGCCACATGAGCTCTCGCGGCTGAAAGCGGTTCCTTGCGCACATCGCTCGCAATCACCCGGGGACAGATCCCCTGCTCCACGAGATAAATCGACAAAAATCCATGGTCGCAGCCCACATCCGCCGCCACGTTCCCCGGTGTGACCAGTTCGGCCAGCGCCCTTAACCTGCGGGATAGCTGCACCTTCTTCCGCTTTTCCTGCGTCCCGCCCATCATCAGTCCAGATAATCCTTTAATTTCCGGCTGCGGCTGGGATGGCGGAGCTTCCGCAGCGCTTTCGCCTCAATCTGACGGATCCGCTCACGGGTGACATTGAATTCCTTGCCCACTTCCTCCAGTGTGCGCGCCCGCCCGTCGTCCAGACCGAAGCGGAGTCTCAGCACCTTCTGCTCCCGCTCCGTGAGCGTCCCCAGAACCTCCACCAGCTGCTCCTTCAATAAGGTAAATGCCGCCGCGTCCGCGGGCACGGGCACATTGTCGTCCTGGATGAAATCGCCCAGATGGCTGTCCTCCTCCTCGCCGATGGGCGTCTCCAGAGATACCGGCTCCTGGCTGATTTTTAAAATTTCCCGCACGCGCTCCACGGGCATATTCATCTCCTCCGCAATCTCGTCGGGGGAGGGCTCCCTGCCCAACTCCTGTAAGAGCTGTCTGCTCACGCGGATCAGCTTGTTGATGGTCTCCACCATGTGTACGGGGATGCGGATGGTTCTCGCCTGATCCGCAATAGCACGGGTGATCGCCTGTCGGATCCACCATGTGGCATAAGTAGAAAATTTATAGCCCTTGCGGTAGTCAAACTTCTCCACCGCCTTGATCAGACCCAGATTCCCCTCCTGAATCAGATCAAGAAAAAGCATACCGCGTCCCACATAGCGCTTTGCAATGCTGACCACCAGACGCAGGTTCGCCTCCGCCAGACGCTTTTTTGCCTCCTGGTCGCCCAGCTCCATGCGCTTGGCCAGCTCGATTTCCTCCTCCGCGGATAAAAGGGGCACCTTGCCAATCTCCTTCAGGTACATGCGGACAGGATCCTCGATGCTGATGCCGTCGGGCACGGACAGATCGATGTTCTCCACATCCACCTCGTCCTCCTCGCTGAGGATAATCTCCTCGTCGTCGATGTCGTCATCCTCGGTAATGCGCAGCACATCCACACTGTTCTGATCCAGAACCTCTAAAATTTTCTCAAACTGCTCCTCCTCCAGCTGCATGTCCGCGAAAAACTCATTGATCTCCTGATATTCCAACACGTTTTTCTTCTTCTTTGCAGCCGCCAGAAGCTCTTTTACCTTCTCGTCAAATTTGGCCTGTGTGTTTTCGTCCATTTTGTAGTTCCATCCTTCCTGGGTGTTCTATTCTTTTGGTATATTTCGAGCATATTTTGCACTTATTCTTGACCTTATTCCAGAGAAATATGCGTTTTTGCCAGTGTTTCCAGCGCTTTCTTGCCCTCCACGACCCGATTCAGGGCATTTACGTCCATGCCGAGCCTTGCCGTGTAATATTCATAGCTGTTTCGCTTTACGGAGAGCAGAATATCATGAAACGCCTTCTCCCGCTCCTGTTTCGTATCGAGATGGGGCAATGTGGTGTGAAAAAGCTCCGCCGCCTGCCTCTGCTCCTCCTCGTCCTCAAACATGCTGATAATGCCCGCGGGCTGAAATTTCCCCTGCTCCAGCTCCGCAAAAAGCCGCTCCGCAACCTTTTGATAGAGCTCCTCGGTGAAATCCTCCGGCGAGATATACTGTTTGATCCTGGGATAGAGCTGGGGCTCGTCCACCAGCCATGTGATCAGGAGCCTCTGCGGCTTTTTCGCGTTCTCCTCGGGAGTCTGTCTGCGGGAAGCGCTGCTCCTTGGACGTTCTATCGGTCTGGCAGAGCCATGAGCCGCGGCATAGCTGACTACCAGCTTCCGCAGATTGTCCGCGCCGATGAAATATTTTTCCGCGATGGCCTGCAGGTAGTTTTCCCGCTCCACCTCCTCGGAGAATTCGCACAGCTTTTTTGCAATCTCCCGGTGGAATTTCGTCTTCTGCTCGGGATCCTGCATATCATATTGCTCGGAGAGGATCCTTATCTCAAAAAAGAAGCTGTTCTCCGCCTTGTCGATGCGCTCCTGAAAGGCCTCCCTGCCCTCGTTTTTGATAAACTCATCCGGATCCTTATAGGGCTTCATATTGATGACCCTTCCGGTCAGTCCCGCCTCCCGCAGAATCCCGACGCCTCTGAGAGCCGCCTTCACTCCCGCGCCGTCGCTGTCGTAGGCAAGCAGCACATTGTCGGTATAGCGTCTCATGAGATTTGCCTGCTCCGGCGTAAAGGCCGTCCCCAACGATGCCACCGCCTGAGTGAAGCCCGCCTGATGCATGGCAATCACGTCCATGTAGCCCTCACAGATAATCAGGTTGCCGCTGCGGGCTGTCCTTGCAAAGTTCAGTCCGTAGAGATTGCGCCTTTTATCAAAAATCGGGGTCTCCGGGGAGTTCAGGTATTTGGGCTCGCCGTCTCCCATCACACGCCCGCCGAAGCCGATGACCCGGTGATTGATATCCTGAATGGGAAACATCACCCGATTCCAGAACTGACTCAGCAGCCCATGGCGCTCGGAGTGATTGGCAAGTCCCGCCTCGCGGATCAGCTCATCCCCAAAGCCCTTGCTCCTCAGATATTCCACCAGCGAGGCTCCGCTCTTTCCCGCATAGCCCAGCCCGAATTTATGTATGGTCTCATCGGTCAGGGCGCGCTTTTCCAGATATTTTTTCCCAATCTCGCCCTGCGGGGCGCGCAGCTGAAAATAAAAGAACTTGGCGGCCTCCTTATTGACCTCCAGAAGTCTCGCGCGTCTGCCCGCCCGGCGCTTTTCCTCCGCGGAATACTCCACCTCCGGCAGATTGACGCCCGCCCGCTCCGCCAGCATTTTCACCGCCTCCGGGAAGCTGTAATTCTCATACTGCATCACAAACGTATACACATTGCCGCTGACTCCGCAGCCAAAGCAGTGATACATCTGCCTGCTCTCCGACACGGCAAAGGAGGGCGTCTTCTCATTGTGAAAGGGACAGCACCCCCAATGGTTGCCGCCCTTTTTCTGCAGCCTCACATACCCCGATACCACGCCCACTATGTCGTTTTTTAATCTGATTTCTTCTATCAGCTCCTCAGGGTAGTACATATCGGTTTCCTCTTTCTAAAATCTGCCGTTCCCTCAAACCTGCCATGACTTCGGCACGAAAATATCGCTGTAGAGGGCGATGGCGAAGCGATCCGTCATGGCTCCCACATAATCGCAGACCACCCGCTCTCTGGGCTCACCCTCGGACAAAAGCCGCAAAAACTCCTCCGGCATACTGTCCACATGCTTCATATAGTGATGGTACAGCGTCTCCATCAGCATCTCCGCCTTGGCCTCCTCGCTCTTGGCGATGGGATTTTTATAGACATTATCAAACATAAACTGCCGGATGTCCTTCATGGCTTTCCCCACCCGCTCCGACATGATGATATCATTCTGATCCATACTGTTGGTGACGATATCATGAATAAAGCAGTCCAGCCGCTCCCCCGGCGTGGAGCCCAGCACCGCCCGGATCTCCGCCGGCACGTCGCTCTCCCGGAGGATTCCCGCCCGCACCGCGTCATCCATATCGTGATGTATGTAGGCGATCTTGTCCGAGAGACGCACCACCTTGCCCTCCAGAGTATGCGGTCTGCCGCTGGTCTGATGATTTAAAATCCCGTCCCGCACCTCATAGGTCAGATTGAGCCCCTGTCCGTCCTTCTCCAGCCTGTCCACGGTGCGCACGCTCTGCTCGCTGTGGTCAAAGCCCAGAGGGCACACTCTGTTCAAAGCCCGCTCTCCCGCATGTCCAAAGGGCGTATGCCCCAAATCATGCCCCAGCGCGATGGCCTCCACCAGCTCCTCATTGAGCTTCAGAGCCTTGGCGATGGTCCTGGCATTCTGGGACACCTCCAGCGTGTGAGTCAGCCTGGTGCGGTAATGATCCCCCTCCGGGATCAGAAACACCTGCGTCTTGTCCTTCAGACGCCGGAACGCCTTGCAGTGTATGATGCGATCCCTGTCGCGCTGGAAGACCGGGCGAATATCACACTCCGCCTCCTGCCTCAGCCTTCCCCTTGAATTTCTGCTTTTGGCAGCGTAGGGACTTAAATAATCCTCCTCCCACTGCTCCAGATTCTCTCTGATTGTCATATCCGCTCTCCCTCCGATGTGCCTTACGCCATGGTGTCAAGCCTTCTCCTAAACCGTCCTATAAAAAATATTCTGCGTCTTTTACAAAATTCCTTTCCGTTATCTGCATATATCATAAATAAATTCCGCGTTTTTATCCATGGCCTCCGCCGCGGTCTTAAAGGGAGACATCTGAAAAACATGCCACATCCCGTTAAATATCTCCAATCTGGCGGAAACTCCCGCCTCCAGCAGCTTCTGATACAGCCTCTTGGAGTCGCTCAGCAGAATCTCATTTTCCCCAACCTGGATATAGGTGGGCGGAAACCCGCAAAAATCCCCGAATAACGGCGAAATCATGGGATTCTTAAGCTCCTGCCCCTCCGCGTAGGCCTCCACCATCCGCTCAATATAATCACGATTTAACACTGGATCCAGATCCGCATTTGCCTGAAAAGACTTACCCGAAGAGGTCAAATCCGTCCACGGCGACATCAGCATCAGCCCTCTGGGCAAAAGCCGCTCCTCCTGCTTCAGCCTCAGCAATAAAGCCAGCGCCAGATTCCCCCCTGCAGAGTCCCCGGTGACGATCACATCCCGAGCGCCATACCCCAAAAGCATCAGATAATTCCACACCGCCATGACGTCCTCGACGGCCGCAGGGTACGGATGTTCCGGGGCAAGCCGATAGTCAAAGCAGAGCACATCCATAGAGGTGGACGCAGCCAGCTTTGTGGTCAGCGTTCTGGCATACAGGCTGCTCCCCGTGGAGTACCCGCCCCCATGACAGTGCAGGATCACATACTTTTTCATGTGAGCCCGATTGACGCTGACCCACTCTCCGTACATATCCCCAATCCGAATCTCCCGGAAGCTAATCTCCCTGGTATTGCCCAGAATGCTTCCGATATGATCCTGGGACTGCCTGTGCTTCTCCAAATCCGCATTTTCCACAATGCCGTGCACACGCCGGATCAACTGCATTAAATTTTGATTATACTTTCCAGCCATCTCTGCTTCCCCTTATGTTTCTCCTGAAAATCCGCCTCTGAGCTTTGCCCTGATCCGCTCTCTAATCCGTCCTCTGAACTCCGCCTTAATCCGCTCTCTACTCTGCGCGCTAAAAATGCAGCCTCCTGCGCACCTCTCCCCGCAGTCTCCTGCGCGACAACAATGTGACAATCGTGATGCCCAGAATCAGACAGACTGTGAGCACCACCGCCGACCAGCCCAGCTCCAGAGCGCCCCGCAGATGTCGGTCTATCAGTAGCTCCAGCCCCAGACATGTAATTCCCACCGCGATGTCGAGATACAGGCAGATACTCAGAAACGAGCGGGGCAGATGCCGGATGCAGACCGCCAAAAGCTCCGCCACCACCGTAGCCAGCGCCACAATGGGCAGTCCCAGACCATAAAACCAGCCATAGAGACCTATCATACATGCCAGCAGATACAGATACAGCCCCACCGCCAGACCATCCAGCAGCAGCGAGCTGTACACCGACAGCTTTCTGTATATCACCAGCGGAAACAGGCCTACCCACAAGACCACACAGCCTCCGATTACCGCCAGAGACCACCACACTCTGGGAAACACCAGAAAATTCAGCAGACCACAGGTGACCGCCGTAGCCAGTGCAAAGACAGACAAAAAAATCGCCAAATCCTTCCGATTCGCCGGCTCCACCACTCCCCTTTGCTCCGGGAACGGCATCGGCCCCATTCTCTGCGCAAGCTCTCTGGGATTGATGACCGGAGTACCACAAAGAGGACATTTCCCGGCGCTGGCATCCAGCTCCACGCCGCAATTCACACAATATGACATATCAGCTCTCCCTATTACTCTCTATTTTCACATGAACTCCGTCCTGCACCAGCCTACGGAAAAAGTACCGCTCCACATCCGCCTCCACAATGCTGCTGGCAAAATTGACGGTCAAAACATCCTCAAAGCTCACCACCGCACAATTCGTCCGGCTGGAAAACGGCTGTCCCATATAAATATCAAAACGCTCAATATATGGCCTCATACTCTCAGGCACCTGCAGCGCGCCCATATTCGTCAGACCCGCCGAGGAATTTTGATCCTGCACCTTCGCATAAAACAGCCTCACCACAAAATCCTTGATAAACAGCGGCACCACCCGTATAAACGGATTGCGCTGCGTGGCGGCGTTGGTGGTAATATCCCCCCGCAGCAGCTTCTCATTCAAATAATAACGCATGTAATTATGAACATGAGTGACAATTTCCTCAAAGGTATACTCCCCAAGCCTCGGGTCGATGCCGGGATAAATCATCGTGATAAAATTCCGCAGCGTCTTAGACGGGAAAAACCTGCGAAGATTCACCGGCATGGCAATCTTCACCGGGCGCAGCCTGTTCGGCCTGTCAGCCTCCTGCTTTTGAAGCAGGGCATACAGGAGCACCGCGTTCAGATACTCCGTCACCGTGGCGCGATACCCCTTTGCCACCCGCACCACCTCCGATGTGGACATGATGCCGTCGATTACATTCAGCGTGTAGAAGGGCTCCTTAGTTCCATGCACACGATAAGCCTTCTCCCCCAATCTGGGCGGGCAGACCTTCGCATTGGCATATTTCATGTAGGCGTCCTCCAGCTCCCCGCTGTCGGGCTCCTCCTCTATATCCAGCACAAAGCCTCCGCTTTCGATGTCCCCGTGCCCCCGAAGGCGCAGATACTCCGCCGTCAGCGTCTGCAGCACACACATACCGCCCGTGCCGTCCCCCAGACTGTGATGCACCTCCAGAGAAATACGGTTCCTGTAATAATAGACCCGCACCAGATAGCGGTGATTGCTCTTAAACGGCATGGGCTGACAGGGATTTTTTACATCCTCCTGCACAAAGGGACCCGGCCGATTGTTCGGCTCCAGATACCGCCAGAACAGTCCTTTCCGGATAGCCGCCTTATAAGTCGGGAAGCGCGGCAGCGTCCTGTCCAGCGCCTGCTGCAGCACTGCCGGGTCTACCTCCTCCCGCAGCAGCACCGACAGGCGGTAAACTGACGAAAAATCCCGCCTCTGCAAAGTCGGATAGACAATAGCCGACAAATCCAGCTCATACCAGACGCCCTCGGAAGCCCTTTTCTGTTGCGTTGTGAAATTACCTGCGGCCATGGGCATCCTCCCGGTCAATTTACAGCAATTTACTGTTAATAAACATCAAATAGATTTCTGTTTAAAAAAAGAGTGTCAGGCAACTATCCCAACACTCTTTATGCAGGAAAAGAGACTTGAACTCTCATGGTATTGCTACCACACGGACCTGAACCGTGCGCGTCTGCCAATTCCGCCATTCCTGCGAACAAA
>N._stephensi_711_cecum__coassemble_58_pt1 | contig 17297 bp, 15 predicted proteins | sample N__stephensi_711_cecum__metabat2_high_PE_008 | metagenome-assembled genome bin N | reverse complement strand
CCTTGCCGCGGAGCGTCTTGTGCCCGGCGTCCGGCAATACATCCTGCCGTCTCATAAGGGAAGGGAGCCGGCGTCAGAATTGATTTTGGAGGAGCTGGGGCTGGAGCCTGTGCTGGACGCCGGTCTTGCGCTGGGGGAGGGCTCAGGGGCTGTGATGCTGTTTGGCCTTTTGGATATGGTTATGTCGGTCTATCGGGAGTCTGCCACCTTTGAGGATATTGCTGTGGAGCAATATCGGAGGTTTTGATCTGGAGGGATTATGGTCATTTTGATTAGCGGAGGCAGCGGCAGCGGAAAGTCGGCTTATGGGGAGCGGCTGATGGAGGAGCTTTGCGGAGCCTTGCAAAAGTATTATATTGCGGCCATGGAGGTTGTGGATGAGGAGAGCGGACAGCGTGTGGAGCGGCATCGCAGACAGCGCGCGGGGAAAGGCTTTATCACGGTGGAGCGAGCGCGGGATGTGCAGCTTGCGGCGTCCGGCATGGAGGGACAGGCGGCTCTTCTGGAATGCGTGTCGAATCTGACGGCAAACGAGATGTTTGGACAAAAAAATCCGCTTTCCGCAGACTATGTGGTTGATAAGGTGTGCAGGGATATCGGTGAGCTTGCGGACAGGCTGGAGCTGTTATGCGTTGTGACCAACAATGTGTTTGAGGGCGGTATATGTTACGATGCGACGACCATTTCCTATCTGGAGGCCATGGGACGCATCAATGAGCGCCTTGCGGAGATGGCGGATGTGGTGACTGAGGTGGTGGCGGGCATCCCGATACCCGTAAAACCGGCACGGGTATGCTTCACATACACAGGAGGAGCGCAGTCATGAATCGATGGAAAAAACGATGGGGAAAAGGCTTGAAGGAGCAGCTTAAAATCGTGGCAAAGGGCTTTGTGACAGCCTTCTCCACCTATTCCCGCATTCCCATGCCGGTGATAAGCTGGGAGCAGGAGAATCTGCGGTACGCCCTCTGCTTTTTTCCGTGGGTGGGAGCTGTGGTGGGAGTCGGCATCTGGTGCTTTTGGGTGGCGGCACGGAAGCTGGAGCTCGGCGTGGTCTGTACGTCTTTGATGGGGGCGGCGATTCCGCTGTTTATCACGGGAGGTTTTCATCTGGACGGTTTTATGGACGCCATGGACGCCTTCTGTTCCTGCGGGGAGCGGGAGAGAAAGCTGGAGATTCTAAAGGACGCCCATATCGGAGCGTTTTCGGTGATTATGACCCTGTTGTGCGGAATGGTTTACGTCAGCGCCTTTTCGGAGATTCGGGGGCGTGAGGATATGGCGGTTTTTGGCTGTGGCTTTGTGCTCGCCAGAACGCTCAGCGGGCTGAGTCTTCTTTATCTGCCGGGAGTGGGCAAAAATGGCTTGCTGGCGGCCTTTGCGGGGGCTGCGGACAAAAGCCTCGTAAGGGCTGTGCTGTGGGGGTATCTGGCGCTGTGTGTCGGTGTGATGTTCTATATTAAGCCGGTGACGGGAGGCTTGGTTTTGGCTGCCGCGGCGGGCAGCTTTTGGTATTATCGCCGCAGAAGCCTTCGGGAGCTGGGCGGGATTACCGGAGATATGGCGGGTTATTTCGTGGTGCTCTGCGAGACGGCCATGGCGGTGGCTGCGGCGGTGGGCAGCCGCCTGTAGCGGAGAGAGCAGACTGCAGCGGAGGAAACGGATTGTGCGGGTTTCGGAGTGCGATGGGCGGAAGGGCGCGGGAGGAGATATGCTGGAGTTCTATATTGGGGGCTATGCCCAGGGAAAATTAAATTATGTGCTGCGCGAAAAGCAGCAGCCCTGTCGTGTGGTGGAGGGGGAGGCGTTTGCACCAAAGAGCTGGGAGGAGTGTCTGGAGGGAGAGACGCTGGTTGTCAATCATTTTCATCTCTGGGTGCGGGCGCTGCTGCGGCAGGGACAGAGTCCGGAGGAGCTGTTGGAGGATTTTCTGGCGCACTGCCCCGACTGTGTTATCATCAGTGACGAGGTGGGATGCGGGATTGTGCCGATGGAGCGGGAGGAACGTGTCTATCGGGAGAGGCTGGGGCGGATTCTGACCATGGTGGCGGAGCGCGCCGAAAGAGTGGAGCGGGTGATATGCGGTCTGGGACAGCGAATCAAATAGAAAATCAAATCAAAAATCAAATGACGAACGGCGGCATTTCCATGGAGCTTACGCTGATACGCCATGGAATGACAAGCTATAATGAAAGCCGCAGATATCTGGGACGGACGGATGCCGCCATTTCCGAGAAGGGCAGGGCAGCTTTGCAAAACAGAGCGGTCTTGCAAGGCAGGGCAGACGTGCGGGACAGAGTGGCAAGAGGGGATCTGCCGGATTTTGTGTTTTCAGGTCCCATGAGGCGCTGTCTGGAGACGGCAAATATCCTTTATGGGACGGCAGAGATACTGCTGATTCCGGAGTGGACGGAGATGGATTTTGGGGTCTTTGAGGGCAGATGCTATGAGGAATTAAAGGACGATAAGGCTTATTGTGCGTGGCTGGACAGCGGTTGTAAAACGGCCGTTTTGGGCGGTGAGAGCCGGGAGGATTTTATTTTTCGGAGTATGCGGGGGTATGAGCGGATGCTTGGCATGCTGCGGGAGCGTGCTCAGGATATTTCCGGTAAGCCCCGGGCGCTGCGCGTGGCGGCTGTCGTCCACGGCGGGACGATCATGGCGCTTGGCAGCAGTCTGTTTGGCGGAGATTATTTTGATTATCAGTTATCGTGCGGAGGTGAGTACCATTGCCCTGTTATTGTCATATAATTGCGTTTGCCGCGGGCTTTGTGACCGATTTGTTTCTGGGCGATCCTCACGGCTGGCCTCATCCGGTCTGCCTGATCGGGAAGCTTATCTCGACGCTGGAAAGGCGGCTGTGGAGGGCAAAAGATCCGGCCTCACAGCGCAGAAGGGGATGTCTGCTGGTGGTTTTGACTCTGCTTGCCACAGGGGCGGTCTGCGCGGGAATTCTGGCTGCTGCCTATGGGCTTGCCCTGCCTCTGGGCGTGCTGGCGGAGACCGTCATGACCTGGCAGATTCTGGCTGTGAAGAGTCTGCGCGTGGAGAGTATGAAGGTGTATGAGTGTCTTAAAATGCGGGAAGTCGGGCGTGCCAGACAGGCGGTTTCCATGATTGTAGGGCGCGATACCGAAACCTTGGATGAGGCGGGAATCATTCGCGCCGCGGTGGAGACGGTGGCGGAAAACACCTCCGACGGCGTGGTTGCGCCCATGCTGTATCTGGCTCTGGGAGGGCCGGTTCTGGGATTTTTGTATAAGGCCGTGAACACGATGGATTCCATGCTGGGCTATAAAAACGACAGATATCTGTATTTTGGAAGAGTGGCGGCTCGTCTGGATGATGCGGCTAATTTTCTGCCGGCGAGGCTCAGCGCCCTGCTGATGCTGGCGGCCTGTGCAGTCGGGGGCAGGGAATTTGACCCGGCGGGAGCGTATGCGGTTTATAGGAGAGACCGCAGGAAACATGCCAGTCCAAATTCCGCACAGACGGAATCCGTGTGCGCGGGAGCTCTGGGGATCCGGCTGGCAGGGGCTGCGCGGTATTTTGGAAGGCTGGTGGAAAAGCCATACATCGGAGACGCCCGGCGCGATATTCAGACGGAGGATATCAGGAGGGCAAACCGGCTGATGCTGTGGACGGCATGGCTGTCTGAAATATTGTGTCTCTTGTGGATGGGAGGTGTGCTATGGCTGGTATGACTTATCAGCACGGCGGAGATATCTACCGCAATGCGGTGGAGCTGGATTTTTCCGTGAATGTAAATCCGCTGGGAATGCCGGAGCGGGTGCGGGCGGCGCTGCTTGACGCGGTGGGGGAGTGCGGCTGTTATCCCGACCCGGAGGCGCTGGAGCTTCGGGCGGCAGTCAGCGCAGCCGAGGGCGTGGAGCAGCAATACATTCTGTGCGGGAACGGAGCGTCGGAGCTTATGTCTGCACTGGTTCATGCCATCAGGCCGCAGCGCGCCGTGATACCGGTGCCCTCCTTTTATGGCTATGAGTATGCGGCGTGTGCCGGAGGCGGTGAGATGGTCTTTTATCCGATGCCCAAATCCGGGCGGTATCAGTATGACAGAGGGCTTCTGGAGGTGTTGACGCCGGACGTAGGACTGGTATTTCTGGCAAATCCCAATAATCCCACGGGAAAGCTGACGGAGAGGGATTTTCTGGAGCTTCTTATAAGGCATTGCAGACGGCAGGGGATTTATGTGTTGTTGGACGAATGCTTTCTGGAACTGTGCAGACAGGCGGGGGAGCATTCCCTGCTGGACAGGCTGGAGGAGTTCCCGAATCTCATGGTGCTGAGGGCATTTACCAAGACCTATGCCATACCGGGGGTGCGGCTGGGATATCTGTGCTGCAGTGATACGGAGCTTTTGAAGAAAATACGGATGCAGCTTCCGGAGTGGAATCTGTCCGTCTTTGCGCAGCGCGCCGGGGTGGCTGCGCTATGTGAGCGGGAGTATCTGGGTCAGAGCGTGGATTATGTAGAGCGGGAGCGTAAATTTTTGAGGGAGGAGCTTCGTCGCTGCGGCATCCTGGTGTGGGAGGGAGCTGCCAATTTTCTATTGCTGGAAAGTCCTCTGCCATTGTATCAGGAACTGCTTGAGAGAGGGATTTTGATTCGGGACTGCAGGAATTTTCGAGGACTTGCGGAAGGCTATTATCGGATTGCCGTGAGACGCAGAGCGGAGAACGAAAAATTGATTGCTGCTTTGGAGGAGATTTGCCATGCTGGAATACATACTGCCCGGTGATATCGAGAGACGGAGCTTTGAGATGATAAGTGAAGAACTGCGCGTGCGGGGGATTGTGCTGCCCCCGGAGACGGAGGCCGTGACGAAGCGGGTGATCCACACCAGCGCGGATTTTGATTATGCACAGACCATGGTGTATTCCCCGAATGCGGTGGAGCTTGCGGGAAAACTGCTCCGCTCCGGGGCGGATATTGTAACGGATACCAATATGGCTCTTGCGGGCATTAATAAAAAGGCGTTGTCCCGCTTTGGAGGGACGGTTCACTGTTTCATGGCGGAGGAGTCTGTGGCGGAGGAGGCGAGGGCGCGGGGGCTCACCAGAGCCGCTGTCAGCATGGAGCGGGCGGCGCTGTTGGGGAAACCTTTGCTCTTTGCGGTGGGGAACGCTCCCACAGCGCTGATCAGACTCTATGAGCTGATGGAGGAGGGGCGGTTTTTTCCGGATTTTATTATTGGAGTTCCGGTGGGATTTGTGAATGTGGAGGCAGCAAAGGAATTAATCCTAAAGTCCCGGGTGCCCCATATCGTAAACCGGGGAAGAAAGGGCGGCAGTAATATTGCGGCTGCCATCTGTAATGCGATTTTATACGGATTGTGAGGGAGGCGGCTATGCGTCACGGATTTACCACAGGGAGCTGCGCGGCTGCAGCGGCGAAGGCTGCGGCATATATGCTTCTCGCGGACACGAAGTCAAAAAAGGATATCAGTATCATCAGTATCAAAACGCCGGGCGGAGTTCGTTACACGGCAGAGCTGGAGGATATCCGGCGGGGGGAAAACTGGGTGAGCTGCGGTGTGCGAAAGGACGGCGGGGATGACCCGGATGTCACCACCGGAATTTTGATCTGCGCAAAGGCGGTATATCGGGAATCGGACGGGGAACCGCAGATTCTGATAGACGGAGGAAGGGGCGTGGGGCGGGTCACCGTGCCCGGGCTCGACCAGCCGGTGGGGAGCGCAGCCATTAATCATGTGCCCCGGGAGATGATCCGGCGGGAGGTGCAGGAGGTCTGTGACATGTGCGGCTATCAGGGAGGGTTGTATGTGGAAATCTATGTGCCGGAGGGGGAGGCGATTGCGGCGCGCACCTTCAACCCCAGGCTGGGCATTCAGGGCGGTATCTCTATTTTGGGGACTACGGGGATTGTGGAGCCCATGAGCACACAGGCGCTGCTGGACACCATAGGAGTGGAACTGCGCGTGAAACGGGCGTCCGGCGCTTCGGTGGTATTCGTCTCTCCCGGCAATTACGGGCGGGAGTTTATGCAAAAGACCTATGGGTATGATCTGGAACAAAGCGTAAAGTGCAGTAACTTTGTGGGACAGACTGTGGATATGGCTGTGGAGCTGGGATTTGAGGGACTTTTGCTGACAGGGCATATCGGAAAACTGGTGAAGCTTGCGGGGGGGATCATGAACACGCACTCCCGGGAGGCGGACTGTCGGATGGAGCTTTTGGCGGCCGCGGCGGTGCGGGAGGGAGTGAAGACAGCTGTGGTCAACAGGCTGCTGGACTGTGTCACCACAGAACAGGCTGTGCAGATTTTGGAGACGGAGGGCTGCCGGGAGGCGGTGATGGAGCGGATTTTGGAGCGGGCGCTGTATCATTTGAGGCACCGTGCGGGGGAATCGCTTCGGATAGAGTGCATTCTCTATGCCAATGAGTTTGGCGTATTGGCTCAGAGCAGCGGCGCGGCCGAGTGGCTCGCGGCGTATGGAACCGGGTAAGCTTGATAGATGAGACGGGAGGGGAAAAGATGGTGTATTTTGTGGGCGCGGGTCCCGGTGCGGAGGATTTGATTACAGTGCGGGGGATGCGGCTTTTGGAGCGGGCGGATGTGATCATCTATGCGGGCTCGCTGGTGAATCCGAAGCTTTTGGACTACGTGGGAGAGGACTGCGAGATTTATAACAGCGCCTCCATGACGCTGGAGGAGGTGCTTGCCGTGATGGAGCAGGCTGAAAGTGCAGGGAAGACCACGGTGAGGCTGCACACGGGCGACCCTGGTGTCTATGGCGCTGTGCGGGAGCAGATGGATGCGCTGGACAACCGCGGTATCGATTATGAGTGCTGCCCCGGGGTCAGCGCCTGTTTTGGGGCGGCGGCGTCCATGAAGCTGGAATATACGCTCCCCGGGGTGGCTCAGTCTCTGATCATCACCCGAATGGCGGGGCGCACCGGCGTGCCGGAAAGTGAGAGCATAGAGAGCCTGGCGGCACATCAGACTTCCATGGCGGTCTATCTGAGCGCGGGGATGCTGGAGGAGCTGTCAGAGCGTCTTACTGCGGGAGGTTATCCGAGGGAGACGCCGACGGCTTTGGTCTATAAGGCTACCTGGCCGGAGGAGCGGATTGTATACTGCACGCTGGAGACGCTGGCGGAGGCGGGTCGGGCGCATGATATCAAAAATACGGCGCTGGTGCTTGTGGGACAGGTGATTGCCCGTAAGCCCTGTCAGCGCTCAAAATTATATGACCCGGATTTTGAGACGGGATTCCGAAAAAAAATGCAGGAGAAAATGCGAGAGAAAAAAGATGACAATCAGTGTGATTAGCTTTACCGGGAGAGGGCGGCAGCTTTCCAGAGTATTGGGTGAACGGATTAACGGACAGTCAAGCAGGCAGGCAAATCAGCAGCTTTTGGGTCGGGCGCTGCTCTATACGGGGGAGCGGGGAGCTCTGCCGGAGGAGAGTGTTTTACAGGAGGCAGAGAGGTTTCAGCCGATTATCCGGGTGGAGGATCTGGCTGCATGGACGGGCGCTCAGTTTGCGGCACACCGCGCCCTGTTGTTTATCGGAGCCTGTGGGATTGCCGTGCGCAGCATTGCGCCCTTTATACAAAATAAGCTCACGGACAGCCCGGTGCTTGTGATGGATGAGGGTGGCGCTTATGTCATCCCAATCCTGTCCGGGCACGCCGGGGGAGCGGACAGACTGGCAAATATGATTGCAGAGTGCATGGGAGCCGTGCCGGTGCTCACGGCCGCCACGGACATTAACCGCAGGTTTGCGGTGGATGTGTTTGCTCAGAGGCAGGGGCTTTTTATCTGTAATCGGGCGGGGATTGGGAGCGTTTCAGGGCGGATTCTGAGAGGCGGGACTGTGACTGTGGCGGCGGAGGGGATGACGGCGGCGCAGTGCAGGGACTGGCTTGTGCGAAAGCTCGGGGACTGCCCGACGGAGCTTGTGCCTGTGGACGCCCGGCAGACAGAAGTGTCACAGGCAGAGATTCCACAGACGGAAGTTCCACCGGCAGAAGTTCCACCGGCAGATATCTGGATTGGCGAAAGCCCCCGGGAGGGCGTTGTGCTCTGGCTGAGACCCAAGGTATATGTCCTGGGCATGGGCTGCAAAAAGGGCAAAGCCTGCAAAGAATTGCAGACCTTTGCAAAAGAGCAGCTGGAGCGGGCAGGGATAGCGCAGGAGGAGATATATGCGCTGGCTTCCATTGACAGGAAGCGCGGGGAGGCGGGCTTATGGGATTTGGCCGACAGCCTCCGTGTGCCGTTTTTGCTCTTTTCCGCCGGGGAGTTGAGAGCCGTGCAGGGAGAGTTTACCGGGTCTTTCTTTGTGGAGGCTCAGGTAGGGGTGGATAATGTGTGTGAGCGGGCTGCGCTGGCCGGCAGCAGTGCGGGGGGAAGCCTTGTTCTGGGGAAGACGTCCCGTGGCGGCATGACGCTTGCCATTGCGAGGCGGGATTGGACTGTGTGAAGCGGATGGAGGCAGAGCGGAATATGGCATATCAGGAAATGAAATCAGAATCAGGACAAAAATCAAAACAGGGCTCCGGAAATCAAATTTATATTGTGGGGATAGGACCTGGCGCGGAGGAGCAGATGACAGGGCAGGCTCTGGACGCCCTTGACAGATGTGATATCCTGATCGGTTATCCGGTCTATCTGGAGCTTCTGGGAGCGCGTTTCGCGGCAAAAGAAAAGCGTTCCACGCCCATGAGGCGGGAGACGGAGCGCTGCCGTATGTGTTTCGAGGAGGCGGGAAAGGGCAAATGCGTGGCGCTGGTCTGCAGCGGGGACGCGGGAATTTACGGGCTGGCTTCTCTGATGTATGAGCTTTCGGAGGAGTATGCAGACTGTGAGATTACTGTGATTCCGGGGGTCACGGCCGCCAGCAGCGGCGCGGCATTATTGGGTGCTCCCATCAATCATGATTTCTGCGTGATCAGTCTGAGTGATCTGCTGACGCCGTGGGAATTGATTGAGAGAAGGCTTTTGGCGGCAGCGGCGGGTGATTTTGCCGTCGTCCTGTATAATCCCGCCAGCCACAGGAGGGCGGATTATCTGCGCCGTGCCTGCGATATCTTGTCGGAGACGCTTTCGCCGGACACTGCCTGCGGTTATGCGGAAAATATCGGCAGGGAGGGAACGGTGGCAAAGACCTGCACTCTGAGAGAGCTTGGGCAGCGGCAGGTGAATATGTTTACAACGGTTTTTATCGGTAATTCCCAGTCATATATACAGAACGGGAAGCTGATTACAAGGAGAGGGTACAGACTGTGAGGGATAAGAAGATACTGATTTTCGGAGGAACCACGGAGGGCAGGAGACTTGCAGCGCTGCTTTCGGAAAACGGGATTGCATGTACAGTCTGCGTGGCCACGGAGTATGGAATGCAGACAATGCCCGGGCTGCCTCATGTGAAGGTGCTGCAGGGACGGCTGGATGCAGCGGGCATGTGCAGGCTGATGGAGAAGGGATTTTGCGCGGTGGTGGACGCCACTCATCCATACGCGGTGGATGCCACCCGGAATATCAAAAAGAGTGCGGAGAGCTGCGGGCTTCCCCGACTGCGGTTATTGCGGGAGGCGTCCCACGGGGAGACAGAGCACAAAGAACTGCACAGATTTGCTGACAGTGTGGCATGTGCGCGCTATCTTGCACAGACAGAGGGCAATATCCTGTTGACTACGGGGAGTAAGGAGCTGGCTGTCTACTGTGCGGAGGAGAGGCTGCGGGAGAGGTTATACGTGCGGGTGCTGCCCGGCAGGGAGAGCCTGGAAATCTGTGAGCGCATGGGAATTTGCGGCAGCAGGATCCTGGCGCTGCAGGGGCCGTTTTCGAGAGAGTTGAATCTGGCTCTGATCCGGCAATACCGCATCCGCTGCATGGTGACCAAGGAGAGCGGTGATGCGGGAGGCTTTGCGGACAAGCTGCAGGCCGCGGCGGATGCAAAAATTGACATCTGTGTCATAGATAATCCGGAGCGGGAGACAGGTCTGTCTTTTCCTGAGGTTTGCAGGGCGCTTGCGGAGTTGACGAAAACGGCTCTGCACATGAAAACGAGGGCTGAGATATCCCTTGTGGGGATGGGTATGGGCGGCAGAGGCGGGATTACGGGAGAAGCTGCAGCGCTTTTGGAACGTGCGGATTATGTCTTTGGGGCAAAGAGGCTGCTGCGGGAGGTGTTTTGCACAAGGGCATATCCCTATTATCTGGCGGAGGACATCCTGCCCTGTCTGGATGAGATTTTGCAGAGCAGACAGGGGGAGGAGCTCCATATCGCGGTTTTGTTTTCGGGGGACAGCGGTTTTTACAGCGGCTGCGGAAAGCTCTATGAACGTCTGCAGGAGTGGAGCGTGGGGCAGGACGACATAAGCATCAGGATTTATCCCGGCATCTCCGCGGTGTCTTATCTTGCGGCAGCCGGGGGATATAGCTGGCAGGATGCAGAGATTGTGAGCATACACGGAAAGACGGAATGCGGCGTCTGGGAGTGGGCGGCGCAGCTTTCCGTTGCAGTGCGCCGCTGTAAAAAGGTCTTTGTGCTGACCTCCGGCGCGGCGGATATGCGGGAAATCGGGAGACTGCTGCAGCGGGAGCGGGGAGAGTTTCGGGTGCTGGTGGGATATCAGATGTCCTATCCCGAGGAGGAGATTGCATGGCGGACTCCCGGGGAGTGCGGGGCGCTTTCTGAGGAGGGGCTTTATACCTGTATGATTTTGCGCGAGAGCGCCCGGGAGGGACTGGGGCTGACGCACGGAATGCCGGATGAAAGCTTTCTGCGCGGCGAGGTTCCCATGACGAAGGAGGAAGTCCGGGAGATTGCCGTCAGCAAGCTGAGGCTTACGGAAGGGGCGGTGGTTTATGACATTGGCAGCGGCACCGGCTCTGTGGCGGTGGAGCTTGCGGGGCGGTCCTGCGGGATTGTTGTGTATGCCATGGAATACCGGGAGAAGGCAGTGGAACTGATACGCCAAAATGCGGAAAAATTCGGCCTGTATAATCTGAGGACAGTACAGGCACATGCGCCGGAGGGGATGGAGGGACTGCCCGCGCCCACCCATGCATTTATCGGGGGGAGCGATGGCTGCCTGAGAGATATTTTGCGGGCGTTATGGGGCAAAAATCCCCGGATGCGGGTGGTGACCACGGCGGTGAGTCTGGAGACTGTGGCGGAGCTTTCGGATTTGATGGAGGAACCATATATCGCGGATGCAGAGGCAGTGTGCGTACAGATTGGACGGGCGAAAAAGCTGGGCAGATATCATTTGATGCAGGGAGAGAACCCGGTATATGTATTTGCATTTACGTTTCGGGAGATGGGAGGAGAGGAGCTTGGAAAACAGTAAGATGCCAAGGGTCATGATTGCCGCGCCGGGGAGCGGAAGCGGCAAGACGCTGTTTACCTGTGCGCTGCTTACGGCGCTCGGGAAGCGTGGGATGCCGGCTGCGGCTTTTAAATGCGGACCGGATTATATCGATCCTTTATTTCACAGGCGGATCCTCGGTGTGGATTCCCGCAATCTGGACGGATTTTTCTCGGATGAGAAGCAGCTTCGGAAGATTTTTATGGCGGACAGGCAGGAGGGGGAGCTTTCGGTAATCGAGGGAGTCATGGGACTGTATGACGGATTGGGCAGCGTCTCGGAGGAGGCCTCTTCCTATCATGTGGCGAGAACTCTGCAAACGCCGATCATCCTTGTGGTGAATGCCCGGGGCATGGGGCGTTCGCTGCTTGCGCTGCTTGCGGGATTTAGGGAATACGACAGAGAGAAGCTGATTGGCGGCGTCATCTTAAACCGGGTGGGGAGAGGAATGTATGAGCGCCTGTCTCCCTTGATCCAAAAGGAGCTTGGGATTCCAGTGCTGGGCTATTTTCCCGAGACCGGAGAGCTTGGTCTGGAGAGCCGATATCTGGGGCTGAAGCTGCCGGAGGAGGTGGCGGAGCTGGAGGAGAGGATGGCTCGTGCGGCGGAGCTTTTGGAGGACTGCGTGCAGGTAGAGCGGATTTTGGAGCTGGCGGCACAGGCGCCGTCTCTTGCACGGACGGCAGAACCGCCAGCGCAGACGAATATTGTGAAGAGGGTGCGCATCGGCATCGCCATGGACGAGGCCTTTTGTTTTTATTATAAGGACAATCTTCGGGCTCTGGAGGCGGCGGGAGCGGAGTTGGTTCCCTTTTCTCCGCTGGCGGATGAGAGACTGCCGGAGGATCTGCAGGGCATTCTGCTGGGAGGCGGATACCCGGAGCTGTGGGCGGAGCGGCTCTCGGCGAATGTCTCCATGCGGATGTCTGTCAGACGGGCGATAGAGAGCGGGATGCCTTCCGTGGCGGAGTGCGGCGGCTTTTTATATCTGCATGAAGGACTCTGTGACAGAGAGGGCGTGTGTCATGAGATGTGCGGGCTCGTGCGCGGGAGCTGCCGCGATACGGGGCGGCTTGTGCGCTTTGGATATGTGGAGATTGCGGAGAAAAGGTCTGTTTTTTTGGAGGAGGGCGGATGTATCCGGGGACATGAGTTTCACTATTATGAGAGCCCGGACAACGGCACATGCTGTCTTGCGAGAAAGCCCCTCTCGGAGAAGAGCTGGGACTGCATTCATGCGGGTGCGGAGCACTGGTGGGGCTTTGCTCATTTGTATTATCCCTCAAACCTTCGGTATGTGAGACATTTTGTGGAGGCGGCTCTGGAATACGGCGCAGATGGCTCCCGGCAGACAAAAACGTAAAGCGCTTTTTTGGCGGGCTGCTCATCCTGGCGGCAATTATTAAATAGACTTTGGATTTCGGATGTGATATACTGCAAATAGTGACAGCTATATGATAAGCTCGATATAGAAACTATACGATTAAAGGGTAAAGCCCGCTGCCATCTTGACGGAGCTTTAGGTGGACGAATGGATAAGCTGAACTATTTTAATTATTGTTCTCTGGTCATATTGGTGGTGCTGACATTGGTGATTTTGTCGCGCCGTATGCTGCGGGGCAGAAGAAACAGATATTTCTGGAATCTTTTGATGGTGGTCTTGTGCAGTGTCATTTTTGATATCCTTGCCGTGCAGCTGGATAATGGCGCGGGAGCCAATGTGCTGGAGAAATATGTGGCGCACGGAGGGTATCTGATCTTACATAATCTGTCTGTGCCAGTCTATGTCGTCTATCTCGCATGTCTTACCGACAATATGTATAAGCTCAGGGACAATGTGTGGGTGCAGCTGCTCCTGTTTGCCCCCTTTGCCTGTGTGCTGGAAATGATCCTCACCACGCCTTTTTCCCATATGATATTTTATATTGATGAAAACGGCCGCTATATCAGAGGCTTATGGTATGGGGCGCTCTATGCGGTTGCGGCGTTTTATGTCGGTCTGGGCGTTATCTATGCCCTGCGGTGCCGCAAATTGTTTACCAGAGGTCAGTTTTTGTCCATGCTGGCGGTCTTTCCGCTGATGATAGCCGCCCTGTGCATACAGATTGTACAGCCGAGGCTGCGCATTGAGATGTTTGCCCATACGGTGGGGATTTTGTTCATTCTGCTCATGGTGCAGAAACCGGAGGAGCGCACGGACGCCGCCACGGGCTTCGGGAAATCCTCGGCCTATGCGACGGATGTGGAACAGGCGCTCTATAACAAGCGTCTTATCAGGATTCTTTTGATCAATATTCTGAACTATCGGTTTTTTATGGATATTCTGGGGTATATGAGTACACAGCAGCTGATGAATCTGGTGGCGGAGCAGATTGCGCAGACCTGTCGGACGGTGCTGCCCAAGGCGGATCCCTATTATCTGGACAGGGGAAAATTTTGTCTGGTTGTGGGCAGGGAGAACTTTCACAGGCTGGACGGTGCGGCACAGGCGCTCAACAGGATGCTGGCGGAGGATATTTACATGCAGGATATGGACATCAATCTGCAGTCCAATCTCTGTATTCTCCGCTGTCCCGAGGATTTGAGCGACCTGCGGAGTATTTTTGCATTCAGCAACGAGTTTGAGGAATATCAGAGATCTGGTCAGGTATTCTATGCGGAGGAGATATTGAACGACGGCCGCTATATCATCAAGGATATCGAGGATATTATTGAGAATGCCATGACCAATGAGGGTATGAGCGTGTATTATCAGCCTATCTATTCTGTGGAGGAGAAGCGTTTTGCCTCTGCGGAGGCGCTGCTGCGCCTGAGTGATGAGGAGTATGGACATATTTCGCCGGAGCTCTTTATCCCGGTGGCGGAGAAGAACGGCGTTATCCATCAGATTGGAGCCTTTGTGCTGGAGGAGGTCTGTCGGTTTATTGCCAGCGAAGAATTTCAGAAGCTCGGGATGGATTACATCGAGGTGAACCTGTCGGTCGCCCAATGTATGCGGAATAATCTGGCAAATGAGGTGCTGGCGCTGTTGGAGAAGTATCATGTGCGGCCGGAGCAGATTAATCTGGAAATCACGGAGACCGCGGTGGGAGACGCCCAGAATACCATGGCTGAGAACATCCGTGTTCTGTCGGCGGCGGGCATTCCCTTTTCGCTGGATGATTTCGGAACCGGCTATTCCAATATCCGGCGGATGGCGACGCTGCCCTTAAATATTGTGAAGCTGGACAAGACTTTCACGGATTTGGAGAGGAATCCCAAGCTGGAGATTGTGGTGCGCAATACCGTCAGGATGATCAAGGATATGCAGATGAAGATTGTGGTGGAGGGCATAGAGACGGAACAGGTGGCAAAACAGTTCTCAGATATGAAGTGCGATTACATTCAGGGCTTTTATTATTCCAGGCCGCTCTCCAGAGAAGACTTTGTGCGCTTTATCAGTCAGGCGCAATAATTCATCAGTAAATTCATTGATGATTATTGCGCCCTGTCTGATTGATTCTTATTTTTTCGATTCTTATTTTGTCAGATCAACGATCAGCTCTGAAAAGATTCCCGAGATACTGATTTCATTTTCACTGTCGGCAGTGTTTTGACCTTCGATTGCCTTTCCGTCCTTCACATAATAGACCGCACATTTCCTGCCTTTATTCATGACGTTTACAAGGTTTGCTTCCGGAATATGAAGGATTGTTTTTGCCTTCCACTGGTTCATATCCAATCTTCCGGTGACCTTATCGACCGTAATCTCATAATCGGTCTTTGACGTTAATTCCAGACTTCCGCTGCTGTCCGAAATCAGAACCTGCTCCGCATCGCCGTCATATTCCAGGCGGTTCAGATGGAGATTTTTTATTGCAAGAAGCTTAACGCTGGCTGAAATCTCGCAGGTGTCGGAATATTTATTCGGAAGGAGGATCTCAACGGTCAGCGCCTCCTCCGCCTCATAGCGGCTCAGCTTGTTTTTGTTAATGCAGTCTACATCAAGTCTGTTCTGTCTCTCATCCAGCTTTATCTTAAACATGGAGTCTAAATTCTCAAGGGTTTCGGAGGACAGCTTAATATGCAGCTTCTCGTCATCGCCTGAGGACAGCAGGATTGTGGATGCGCTTCCGATATTGATGTCAAAATGTTTCTCGCAGTCAATATCATAGATTGTTTCACTGGTATACACAAATGTTTCCGGGATTGTCCTTGCGACGGAATCCATGAGCAGCTCATCCAGGGTAGTCTTAAAAATCTCCGCTATGATTATCATATTTTCCACATCCGGCAGACCTTTCCCGGTTTCCCACTTGGTGATTGCCTGTCTTGAGACACCGATCCTTTCGGCGAGCTGTTCCTGTGAGATACCTTCTTTTCTTCGTATTTCCTTTAATTTTTCTGAAAAATTCATGTGAAACCTCCTTTAATCTTTTAAGAGTGAATATGCGGTAATTTTTTTAATGGGTGCAGAGAGCAGTACGCTGATCACAAATGCCACGGCAGTGAACAGGATGGCAAATACGATCAATATCGGGACAGATATTTCAAAATGATTTTTTACAGCCCCAATCAGGGAGAAAATGACATTGTTGATGGCGGGGAGATACCACAGCCCGGCTATTGCCGAAAGGACTGACGCCACAGCCACAGTAGGGATAAACTCAAGCGCCGTCTTCATGGTAAGCTGTCCGTTGGTGTAGCCGATTGCCTTATATATGCCAAATTCCTGTCTGCGTCTGCTTATCATGGAATTGATGATCACATACATCACAAGCAGCACCATTAAAACAGAAATCACGAATAAAATCACCACGATGGCTGAGACAATACCCGTATACATCATTCTGCCGTTTTCGCTCATCTGTTCATAGTTTACGGATGATTTAATGATTGTATCGCAGTTTTTTTCATACTCCTTTATAAACGCATCGGCATTTTTATCGGTCAGGTAAACATTGGCGGAATTTGTCCTTTCGCCGATTTTTTCGTAGCCCTCACCTGTGAGCTGGCACACCGCCCCGGCATTATTGACGCTTTGAATATAGCCTGTCACAAGGTAGGCTGCCGATTCAGAGCCGACGGTCAGCTCGATTTGGCTGCCGATGGGATAATTGTCCGAGAGTGCGTTCCCCACTGCGATTTCATCTGCTTTCACAGGGCTGCGGCCCTCATAACAGATATCATTTGTCACTTTTGCAAAATCCTCGCACACAAAAGCGGTAAGACTTCCGTCCTCATAGCTTACGGGTACAGAGGCATATTCCAGAAAGAGCTTTACCCGGCTGTCGCCCTGAAGAAGGCTTTTCAGCTCCGCCAGTTTTCCATCCTCGGCCGTAAAAATGACGGACGGCGATTCCTCCGAGAGTGTGTTCATAAAATTATCCGGTTTGATGTTCACATTGTATAAAAGCGTTCCCGCGAAGGAGAGCAGCACCATGATACCGGCTGCCACGGCAAATAACAAGATACTTTGTCCCGCTGAGCCGTCTCCGGTGATGCCTCTTATGGCATTGATAGGCTCCAATCTATGTATTTTCCCTGCGGAAAGCCAGGAAAAAAGCAGTATTGCGGCTGTCAGTACCAGTACCACAATGAGTAGAGCCGTGATATCAAAGGTCGGTGTGTAGGAAAAGCCTGACTGGATTGCCAAAATGCCCGCTATGGAGGGCAGAACCGCATAGGACAGGGCGATTCCGATGACTGTGGCGGCAATGCCTGTAAGCGTGTAGGGCAGGACTGCGGCAGCGATGATCAGACGGCTTGTATAGCCAATCGCTTTTAATACCCCCATCTGCGCCAGTTCGTCTTCGATGGCGCTCCGTATCCGGAAGTTGCTGAGGAAAATGCTCACGACAAGTATAATTGCGGCAAGCGCCAGAAATATGACGATCAGCAGGGTGCAGACCATGGTTCGGGTCTGTTTTGCGGTGTCCCTGTCATTGATATTTA
>N._stephensi_711_cecum__coassemble_57_pt1 | contig 18020 bp, 14 predicted proteins | sample N__stephensi_711_cecum__metabat2_high_PE_008 | metagenome-assembled genome bin N | reverse complement strand
CGTATTTTTCTCTTAAAGCGGCAATCTCGGCCATCATCGGCGAAGCATGATGTTTGTCTATCGCCTCCTGATTTTCCCAACTGTCAATCAAAAGGATTGTTTCGGGATCTTCAACAGGTACGAAATATTCATACCGAAGATTTCCCGCTTCGTTGCGGATTTTATCTACGACACCCGCATCCTTCATCTCCTGTGCGAATTTCCGTGCCGCTCCATTTACACCTGTGTAGTAAAGATTTACTGTAATTGCCATATATCCTGCTCCTTTCTATTGCTTACCGGATCTCCTTAAAATATTATTTTTATTCGTCAGGCAAAAGCCTCAACAAACATTTCAGCGTAATATCATAAACAGACATATACACATAGCCTACATCAGCTTCCCTCATCGCCTCCCTCTGCTTATCCGTTACTGCCGTATAAGGATAAATGCCATAAATAAATGGGAAAAACTGATAAATAAACGTCCGGCGTTCCTCCTCACTCGTATTTGGGAAGAATTTGGAAACCAGCTCGGAAAAAGTTTGCATTGACTTTCCATAAGCTGCCTTGAACTCAATCAAATTTTCCATCCGGCTGTTTTCTTCCATGTCATACATATTCATAGACATTATCTTGAGAAGCTGCTTTCGATGTTCCAGACTGACAGCAATCTTTTCTGCAAATTCAATCCGGGTAAGCCTTTCATTGTCTTTCATAATCATCTTCAGCTCTTCAACCCATAGCTCATACTCTTTTTTCAGAAGGGCAAGGAAAATTTCCTCTTTTGTATGGAAATAATTGTATATAGAAGTCCTTGTAAAAGAAGTTACTTCCCCGATTTCTTTTAAGGTAATCTCCTTAAAACTCATGGTTTGATATAACTGCTCGCAGGCGGCGACAATCTCATCTTTTCTTGCCTGCGTCAGCTCCGGTGATCCTTTTGGCATCTTACTTTTCTCTCTATCTCAAAGCATATTGACACGGTGTCAGCATATGCATTATAAGCCTTTTCTGACACCGTGCCAATATGCTTTGAGAATTTTTTTAATTTCTTTACAGCTTGCAATTTTCTCCTCTCTACTACTTTACCTTCTCCGATACGAACATTACCTTAAGCTGTTATACGTTTCATCGTCTACCGCTTCCAGCCATTCATTGGAGCCGTTCTCTCCGGGGACTTCGACTGCCAGATGAGAGAACCAACTGTCCTTTGCCGCGCCATGCCAATGCTTTACGCCGACCGGAATATTGACCACATCTCCCGGGTGAAGCTCCTGCGCTTCTTTTCCTTCCTCCTGATAATACCCGCGCCCTGCGACACAGACCAGAATCTGCCCGCCGCCTTGATCCGCATGGTGGATATGCCAGTTGTTGCGGCATCCCGGCTCGAAGGTCACATTGAAAATCCCAACCTGCGACGTGGAAAGCGGAGCAAGATAACTTTGTCCGCTAAAATACTGCGCAAAGCCGTCATTGGGCGCACCGATCGGAAACACCATCTTAGCTGCATGAGCCGCCTTCGCATCTGCTCCCACAGCTTCCTCCTTCCACACATCCTTTGCCAGACGGAACACCGCCCACCCCTTGGGCCAGCCCACGTAGAATGCCGCATGGGTGATGATCGCCGCGGCTTCCGCCCTCGTGACGCCATGCGCCTTCGCGTTCTCCAGATGATAGATCAGCGAGGAATCCGTGATACCGGAAGACATCAACGCTACCATCGTCACAATGCAGCGCGTTTTCAGGTCAATATCCTGATTGTTCCAGTTCTCCCCGAACAGCACATCATCATTGTAATGCGCAAAATCCGGTGCGAAGTCACCAAGCTGCAGCTTTCCTGCAGTCTGTACGATTTTCTCCATTTTCTTATCCTCCCGTTGTGATATATTGTAACTGCTCAGAGTCAAGCCTGCAGTGTTTGCGGAGCCGTTTCATGCCTTGAATAAGGTTATTATATCATATGCCCGACACATATCAAATACTTAGTTCTTATGGCTCACCAATGCCTAAAAAGCATTGTATTGTAGGCGCTTGCAATTCTTTTTGCATATGTTATAATTTTAACATGACCAATAATCGCACAAGGAGGTATCACATGAAAAAGGATTTAGGATTGGTACAGGCGGTATTCCCGATGCCCGTGTTGATGGTCGCCGCATATGACGAGAACGAAAAGGTCAATGTGATGAACGTGGCATGGGGACAGATCTGCGACGATGACAAGATTATTCTTTTTATCGGCGAGGGCAAAAGGACATGGCTCAACATCAAGGCAAGCAAGGCGTTTACGGTCTCACTTGCTGACGAGACGCATGTGGATGTGGCGGACTTTTTCGGTATCGCGTCCGGCAATAAGATTGATGACAAGTTCGAGCGAACCGGATATCACGCCGTGAAAAGCGACAAGGTTCATGCCCCTGTCATCGAGGAATTTCCGGTTGTTATGGAATGCGAGCTTCTCGAGTTCCTCAATACAGACTATGTTTCAGGGATCGTGGGGAAAATCGTCAACGTAAAGGCTGAAGAAAATGTGCTTGATGACAACGGCAAGGTCGATCCCGTAAAGCTGAAGGCGCTTACCTTTGACCAATTCCAGCACGGCTATTATTCCACCGGCAAGCAGATCGCGAAGGCATGGAACGCAGGCGCGGAATTGATGAAGAAAGCTTGAAAATCTCAGAACTCAAAAGCCCGCAAACACTGATGTTTACGGTGATAAGGTACTTTATGCAAATAGGAATATATCAGCCGACAATACTGTGTGACTTAATTGGTTTCCAAAGACATCCTAAAACATCAAATCTATGTTTTAGGATGTCTTTGGTGTTCCGAACGCTATCGCTATCGCCAACAATTCCGCAGCAACCTGCGTGGGTTATTTCCGTAGCTAATTTGTTTATAACCACAAAGAAAGTTGTGTCTATTTGCGTTTCTGCTCAAAAAACACTTTTCGACCACATTAAAAGTGCATTGAAACTCATCTATATAAATTGCCTAATCACCTTTTAGACAATCTAATCCTTATATTTTTATTTCAATCGTCATCTGATAAATTCATCGACACACGATATACTATATTGTTGGTGTTTCCATCTGCTACTATATATCCTGTGTCTGTAAGCATTTTAAAATACCTCCGTACTGTCGCAGCAGATTTTCTGATAATGTTTTCGGCTTTTTTAGGAGTAATTTCTCCATGTTCTTCCATAAAACTGATAATCGCGCTTACCTTATTATATTCTTTTTGCGTCAAAACTTCGCTCAAAACTTCGCTCAAACTTCGCTCATTTTTTTGAGCGGAGTTTTCATTCTCAAAGGCAAACCCTTCATGAATCTTTATTGTAGTAATCATAAAGGTTCTGTCTACATCAGTTTCAAACTCTGGTAACGGCGAACCATTTCTCTTTAATTCTCGCAAAATTTTAGATATACCTGTAGATTTCTTCTCAGACAAGTCAATTTCCTTGAAGAACTCCCCAATCTTGGGATTACGGTATCTCCTTGCTCTGACTTTCCCTGCCGCAAACTTTTCCATATCAATATAGTGATCCGGTCCTGGGAAATTAATAATCTGAATCTGATCCACATAGATCCGGATCTCTACCGGAACATCTTCTTTATAATTCTTGTGCAAAACCGCATTTACAACCGCTTCTTCCAACGCATTATAAGGATAATTGAAAAAACGATCCGCCTCTGCTCTTCCATCAACCTTTACAACCTTTTCTTCAATCACATTTGTTTTAATATAATCCAGTACATCTTTTACCTGTTTCCATATCGGACCATAAAATGTCTTTTCGGTAAAATCCGATGCCTCTGCCTCTTTATCATGAAAGCGAACCAATTCAATCTTAGTCCCTGCAATTAATTTGTCCGGTCTTTCCCCAAACATAAGCAGCCCAATATTCTTAATTGCAATTCCATCATCTTTTTCCTCCGCCACTTCCTCAGATACTAATAAATCCTCCAGGGAACGCACATTCAGTTCTTCTATCAATGAGCTGTTACTTTCCCTGATAAAATCCTCCAGATATCCTCTGCGTATATGCTCCATAGATGCCCGATTATTGATACGATCCACAAACGGTGTAGACGCAAATTTCTCAAAAAGCTCCGCTAATTCACTTTGCTTCGCTTCTGTTGTAAGCGAAGCCGGACGAATCCAATACTTCATAGCGCGGTTTTGCTCTTTCCCGGATTCCTTTTTAGAATAAACGTCAACCGGCGCCTGATAAGGGCCTGCATCCCCTGCCGCGCATTTCAGATAGACCAAATGTGCCCCTTGGCACTCTACCACATCAATTCTAGGAATATAACGGGGCTCAATTTTATTGCAATATTGGAATATTTTTAGTTGAATATCATCAAGCACTTCGTCCGATAAACCCACCGGCGGCATAACAGGAATGCCATTCTCTGTTTTTACACCAATTACAAGATATCCTCCATCTACCCCTGCGATATCATTTGCGTAAGCGCATATTGTATGCACAATGTCTGAGGGGTTGAAGCCTTCTTTGTATTCTATTCTATTTTGCTCTACTTTGCGCCCTTCCAGCAGGGTTTCTATTTTTATTGGTATCATAAAATCACCCCGTTACTTATTGCATATTATCGTCAGCAATACGCATCAAATTATCTTCTACATCTTCTTTTCCCAGAAAATTCAGACTTTCGTACCCCACTACTTGACGGTCTATAATATAGTAATGTTCGCAGTAGTCTTCCACAAGATTCATTTCAAATCCTGCCCCTCGCATCTGCTCCTGCAGTTCTTGCCAGCATGCACTATCCCCATATCATAACTATCCGATTTCTTAATGACAATGACTATCTTAATTCCTGCCTCCTGCTTATTCTTCAACGTGTTAATCATATCATACATTTTTTATATGAATAGCTAGACTTGAAATAATAATTTCTTTTTCTGCGGTAAGCAGATCATTTTGACAGATGGCAATATAATTATCTACGTCAAAAATTGTATTAACCGTCCGCTTATGTGCCCTGTCTTTCGAAGATGCATTTATAGCGAATTGACCCAAGGTGCAGATAATTTTTCTATTCCAGACCATCACTCATTCCTAACGGATGTAGCTATTACACTGTCAGCCACTTTTTATATTTCCATTCTTTCAGGATGTTTTTAACATATTCCGCTACTTTCAATATAATATATAATCCTTTTCGTCATACCGACTCAATTCTACCTTTAAATTCCTAACTTATCAAACAAAATTCGATTTCTCTTCTCGGAATCCTCAATAATTTTGTCATACGATAATATTTCTATATATGCGTGTTTCTTGTCATGATATTTATAGTACCCTCGTTTATCTGGTGTCTCCTTAAAGTCTTCGTCTTCTGCTACTCTTATCAAATTAGGTGTTAAATCACATACTGCGTACAAATAAAATTGAGTGTTATCGCCGACTTTGATAATTCGTCCATACTTATCCGCAACCTTATTTGTAGATAACTTATTTACATAATCAACTAACTGAACAATCGGATTCTCTGCGCGACTATAATCGTCTCTCATGGGACGCTTCAACTCAAAAATAACAATTGTTCCATACTCTCTTCCGGTATTCTCTTCATCTGACACAGCAACAGGATTATTAAGTATTAAAATATCTGTACGCTCCTCTTTTGGGTTATTGTTAAATGGAATATCCGACGATATATATTCACTATATGCCAACCGCTCATCGATCAACCACAGATTATGTGCCTGATATTCAATCTCCCCTGATGTCCTACGCATTGGATAGATCAGATTATGCAAATACGACTCTTTATTAAATCTATCATCATCGTTTTTCTTAATTCCTTTTTTTAACAATTCCAAAATTATCTTTCTATGAGCTACATAATCAGCTAATGCTGACTTATTTGCATCACTAATTTTTTCAAACTGTTCTTCTAATTTTGCACTATATTCCTCATAACTTTCTGCGCCAACATCTATTTTATCCATTATTTCTCTACTCGTTTTCTTCAATTCAACATCAAATTTTCTCTTTATCTTATATAATTCCTCATCCAATCCGTTATCTGTTATTGTAGGTTTAATATTTTTAATCTCTTCTGGCATATACCTAAGCAAATGCCCAAATTGAGGTGCTTGATCCGAAATATACTTTTTTATTCTTTCCTCTTTATTCTGCCTAACTTCGTTAAGATATTCCGATAAATAATTTTCTACCTGACCTTTTGCGCACTCTAAAATATCTTTCATTGAAATATCTGTATCTTCCTTATCCTCAGATATATCAAATGATGTTCTACTCGTATCAACATTATCGTCCAGATATGCCCCCGATATAATTCCAATATAAAAGTATCCTCTATTTGTATAAATTGCTTTATCTAAATCTACAATTTCCTTATCCAGATTGATCGGCTTTACCATTCGATCATTTGCATAAAGAAAAAGCTTATTTCCATCAATAGATGCATCTTCAATCTTTACATTTAATAATTTAAATGTTTGATCTTTCACCAGTATATCAATCGCTTTCTCTTCTCGCTTTGTCTTTTCCTCCAGCATTAAATTTAAACAAAATCTTTCTTCATCAAACACATTAATTTGTGGACATTTGGGTGACATCAAATACATCATACAGTGCTGCATTAACTTCATCGCAATTGTTTCTGCATTCTTATTTACATGTTTACGATACACCGGCAAATAATTTACCAAGCTTATTTTTGTCATATTATCTGAAACATCACTTACTTCATTTAAGCTATCATCTATATCCAAATTATCCAGTGAAAAATCAAAGGATCGCTTAACCCATACCCCGTCATCTTTAAAAATACTCTCAACCTCTGTCTTTTGGAATGCCTTCAACCACGAAAAACGTCCAACCCCTTTACCGCCTTTATCGGCACGATAGGCAGAATCCGACTGTAAAAACGAGCGCATATTATTCTCATCTAATCCAACTCCGTTATCTATTATTGTGAAGCCGATAACGTCATTTATGCTACTGTCTATTCCATCGATACTCGCAACTTGTTGAGGTTCTCTTATAATTTGAATATCAATACGCCCCTCAAAATCCTCTTTACTTTGTCGCTCCTCAATGGCATAAATAGAATTTTACCACTGCTTCGTATAACGGAATCAATGGCTGCGTTTTAGGTAAATCAAAATTTTTAACTCTCCCCACCAAATCTATTGTAAACCCGGCCATAATCTTCTCCTTCTCTCGTCTATATTTATCTGTCTCTACAATTTATATATATGTTTCACTACCGTTTGCTGCTTACGGCTAAAACCTCTCTTCCAGCGGCACCCAGCTTTCATCGGACATATCATCAACATACTCCGTATTATTGATAAACAGTTCTTCTTGAGAATCTCTCACAAATCCCCAATGTAGTTTATATTTTTCTGCATACTGCTTAAATGCGTTGAATTTATTACCAATCTGCAGATCAATATTTTTACTGTGACCTGACACCTCACCACCTTTTGTTTCAATTATCCAATCTGTGCCATCTTTTAAATGTACAACATAATCCGGATAAAATAACCATTGTTTTAAGAGAGCATCTGTATATACAACCGATAAATATTGCTGTCCGGTGTCGCCATTTTTATAAAACCATTCTACATTCTCATTTGACTCGCAATATCGCTCAAAGAGCCTCTCAGGTAAACTTCTTGTCTTATCAGTACAAAATTCATTCGTATACTCTTTGTAAGCATTCAATCGGAACAGCATTCGTTTTTTAACTTCACTGTACTTATACACTTCCATTTCGGGAATAGTAAACGACGTTGTCTTAGGTTCCAACATGAACGACATCTGCGCTCCACCCATCTGGGCAGTAACATTTTTGAAGTCTATCTTTAATTGTTTCGCATTATTGATTACAAATGCATAAAAATCTGAGTTATCCAACTCAATAAGTTTATATTTTGTCTTCTTCCCCTTGCTGAACATTCTCCGCAATATATTCTTTACTTTCTGCGCCTGCATCCCAGTTACTTTCTTAATTTCATCAACAGAATGTAACAAATAGATGCCATGAGAATGTGTATTTACAGTGGTCTTTATCCTAATTTGATTTTTCGCTCCACTTCCCGCTAAATCTTCCGTTGTCCGAAAAACACCCTGCAATATTTTACTATCTATCTCATGGCTAAAATTATAGCCAGCAGCTTCAAGATTTTCCCTGTTTACGCGCTTATCACTCCCAAGAGAATACTTATCTTTAAAATAATCATATACCTTAACTAATGTCTCCCGTTCCCCCAATCCATCAAAATCAAGATTACGCAACTCTTTTGTCAGCGTAAAGCCTTTCGCCTCATCCTTGAGAAATAACCGGCGTACCTGATATGCCTTATCCAGTGAAGAAAGCAGACCCATTTTATACTGTGTGTCCAAAGTATAAATATAACAGTAATCAAGTGTATTTATACCATAATGTTTGTGTTCCGGCATTCTCCTGATTCGTCCAATTGTTTGGATTTGAAAATCCTCGCTTCCGCCTTCACGGAGCTTAACCAATATCTTTGCGCGTGGACAATCCCATCCGGTGGAAATCGCCTGTTTCATAAGCAAAAATGCGGCAGAACCGTCCGGATTTATAAGATCATCTCCCACAATTTTTTCATCACTCATCCAGATATTGACCATGCCATTATCGTAAGTATAGCCCATATCTGCTAATTTATCTTCTACTGCCTTAATCGTTTCAGGTTGCCCCATCGGAAACTGAATGAGAACAAGCGGTCGAATATTAACACCCATTAATTTATACGCTTCTGCCACTTCTTTTCGCTTTTCATCAGCCAAATCCAGCAGATAATCATAATCATTCTGAATTTCTCTGCTCTCATCTACACCCTCATTAACATAGATAGCACGGGTAATCAATCCCGCATTAATAACCTCTTCCTCCGGTATTTCATAATATTCCTGATGTGATACCTTATTTGCGGTAGCGGAAACACGAATAATATTTTTTGCATTAAATGCACTAATAACATCATCTGCCTTTTTCGTATTATTCAGATGTTCCTCATCAATAATAACAATAAATCGTATACCCTCTCTATGCGCCTCTGCAATCTTCTCAAACAGATTGGAACGCTCACTATCCTTTAGTGCTGTATTGCCTTTTTTCGTCACCAGTTCCCAGTTAATAAATGTAATGCTCCCTGCTTCAAAACCGAACAACATAGAATGGATCAGATTTCTTGTGTCCCTCTGCGGTGTCAGAGCATCCATGCTATCCTTACTCTGTTCTTCCAAATTTCCTTTACCCGGACAAAGCCATACAAACGCAGTATGGCCATCTGTATTTTTCAAGTATTCATCTATGTATTTGATAAGAATGACTGTTTTCCCTGCTCCAGTAGGTGCTTTTATAGTGATAACCTGCTTACTGCCTATATCGGAAGTCTTATCAATCAAAAACTCCACACAATCATTTTGGAATTCAAAATCTTTGATGCCGTTTACCATAATTCTCCTGCCTCCCGAAGTTCAAAATCAAAATAACAATCCGGAATGATATAGGTATTTACGCTCTGTAACATCTTTTCTTGCGAAGTGGAAAATAGAATATCCTGATTAATAAAAACAGCTTGCAAATCTGCGTAATCAGCAAAGTTCTTTTCAAAATCATCCATTTCCTCATCATCCATGATGATAACATACCTTTTATTGTCGATTTTGATACCATATTGTAACTGTATCATTTCTTCAATATGTTCCAGCAACTCATCATAGATTTCTTCGCTATCTTTATCGGTAAAATCGGTTTTATAGTATTTTAAATTAGCGGGTAATCCTTCAGAATACTCGCTACCATCTGCACGTTTTCCCGTTATAACCGTTTTCAGGCGTTGATAGGTAACAGCTTCGCAAATATTGTTTTCGTTGTTTGTACAAAGAATGAAATGACGACTTCCACCATCTTCTTTATTTAGTTCTAAAACCGCCTGTCCAGTTGTCCCCGAACCAGCAAAGAAATCTAAAATTATGATATCTTCACTATAGCAAAACTTAATAAGATACTTGATTAAATTAATCGGCTTAGGATTACTAAACGCATTTGTTAAATTGAATATTTTCTTTAATTCGGCAGCTCCATCTGATGTTGTTCCATATTCTGTTATTAGTGATCTTGGTTTATATCCTTCTGGTTGCCGCTGTTTAAAGTGTACTGTCCACTTACCATTAATTTTAATTATTCTTGCCTCTCCCTCTTTCAAATCTGACAAAAATCGATTTTCAGATCGTAACCAACTTATAGGCTCTCCGTTATCATCATTCTCTAGCACAGTTCCATCGGGACATACGATTGGATAATACTGCTTTCCCGACTTTCTTTTAAAAGTATCCCAAAAATATCTTCCCTTCTCATCTACCTCTTTATAACGCATAACATAATCATCCCCATAAGGAATAAATATATTATTAAGCAAATCTTTGTTATTTGCATAAAGCATTATATATTCGTGCTCGGTTGCCACATGGCGTGAATCATTTCCACCACCCTTTTTCTTTTGCCAAACCAACGCCGTAATATAATTTTGTTCTCCAAAAACAGAATCACATAAAAGTTTTAGCTGTGCATACTCATTATCATCTATACTAATAAAAATCATCCCTCGCTTGGAAAGCAATTTCTTTGCAAGCAAAAGTCTCTCCGACATAAAGGATAACCACTTACTATGTCTAAAAGCATCTTCATATGCAACTTGCATATCGTTATATATAAAATCTTTACTCCCCGTATTATATGGCGGATCAATATAAATCACATCAATCTTCCCTCTATGTGTTTTCTCCAGTAACTTCAAAGAATGCAGATTATCCCCCTCTAAAAGGAAATTGTATTCCTCACTATCCGGATTTCCAACAATCTCCCGCTCCTTTACTTCCGTAAACACCGGAATATGTGTCTGCATTTTTACATCCACTTCTTCCTCATGTTCTTCCCATACAAGACCATATTTCTTAGAAGTAAGTTCCTTTTCTATTTGATTAATTGCAATCAGAGACTCATCATCACTATGCTGCTCTTTCAGTTTCTCCAGAAAGCTTATCATCTGCTCTCGCTTAATCTGCGACAAATTTGCCATATTTCAATCTCCTCATTTGCTGACTTCTGAGTATTCTTTTTTACTAAGGCATAAGTAATTCAGATAACAGGACGAACATTTTTCCTTGCTGCATTTTTTCTCCAAACGATTTGCTCTGATATTTTTTGCAGCTTCCTTTATTTCAGTTGCGACATCATCCGTCAATCCTTCCGTAACCCGAACTCTTTCATTCTCTGCATTATCCAAATTCAAAATTTCCAAATAGTCTGCCTTGTGTCCAGTAAGTTCCTGATATCCTAATGCATATATACGGAGCTGCTCTGCATTTACACACTCTGTCACATCTCTGTCCGCTGTTTTAAAATCTACAATGGTTGTTTTCACTTCTCCGGACAATTCCCGTCTTTTCACCAAGTCAATACGTCCATTTACCTTGATCCCATCCCCCATATCAAGCTCTATATAAGCCTCTGCCATTTCAATATTTTTGAAATCTGCCTCGTTTTTTACAAAGTAGCTGTCTACTGATCTCTTTGCCCCGGCAAGCATATTCTCTGCCAACTTTTCATTTGCATAAGGCAAATAGAAAGTTTCATCAACAATTGACGCAACTTCTTCTCTTGTGAGGTTTCCGCCTTCTATATACTTTCGATGAATATTTCTCACAATATTATGCATAGCAATTCCATGCCCCATAGAGGCAGCAAGGGGCTGAACAAATCCATAAAACATAGAAAGTTTAAATCGATACGAACAGTCAAAATAATCCTGAAGTATCGAAAAATTGAGGTTAATAGCTGCCTGTTCTTTATTCATGGGCGGAAGTTGTAAATTTGTATACTCCATTTGTGCATCATAAGCAAGCATATAAGGTGACTCTTTTGCTTCTATCAAAAACTGTGACACTACTTTATCTCTGCCATGTGGCGCTCTTGTCAAATACAAATATTTCTTCGCCCTTGTCACTGCAACATAAAACAGTTTTCTTTCTTCCTCGATACCACCTTTAAATCGCTCAGAATTAGCAATCCATGATTTATCAATCACATGCCATACACCTTTTCCGCCTACCCCTGCGGCCGGGAAATTATTCTTACTTAGCTGCGGCACAAATACTGCTGTATATTCCAAACCTTTCGCTTGATGTACAGTCATAATATTGACCGCATCCGGCCTTATGTAAGTATTTGCAAGATGTCCTTCCGGATAGTAATCACTTGCTGTATGCTGCAGGAACTTGCAAAAACGCTCTAATTTATTTTTAGGTGCCGTTGCGAAATTAATCGTTTCAAAGTCATGAATTACCTGACTGAATTTTCCCAAATTATACAAGATTACTTCCGCATGAATATTCCCACTATCTTCCGTGATGCATATCCTTCTTAAAAAATTGTGAAACACCTCTTGAAGAATAAAATCCGCATAAAATTTCTTAGAATTAACATCTATTGTTGCCAAATATCCTATTGCATCCGTTAAATCCTTAAGGTCGAAGTGATATTCTACTCCTTGCCATAATGCATATAAATCATGCATACTTATACTGCCTTCAAGGTAGTCAAATATGCCCTTTGCCGCTTTGCATTCCTCGGTTTCAAATAATGCATTCACTCCTTCTACAATATAAGGAATATCGTATTCATCAAACTTTTTCGAGAAATCATCCCCAAACTTTTTCTTTCTAAGCAAAACAGCCATTTCCGAATAATTAATTCCAACCTCGTGCAACTCCTTGATTCGCTGTGCAATAAAATCACACTCATCTTCTATCTGTTCAAATTCCCGATAAACTGTATCGCCTTCTTCATACTTAAATTCAGCACCAGATGTCATCTTTTTAGAAAGTCGCTTAGCGTTATTAACGATTACCCTGTGTGCTATATCAACAATAGCCTCCGAACTTCTATAGTCAGTATCCAAAACAATATACTTTTCTATCCCATACCTCTCTTTGAATGTAAGAATATTATCAGCATCACTCCCTCTAAACTGATAAATGGTCTGATCATCATCCCCAACAATACACAGATTGCACCCGGCATCTTTTATACATCTTATCAATCGTTCCTGAATCGGATTTATATCCTGGTATTCGTCAACAGTCAGATATCTGACCCTCTCAGTAATTATCTTGTAAAATTCTTCATTTTGCTGCATCTGCTCTAACATTTCCCTAAGAATCAGAGAATAATCAAAGTAATGCTTTTCGTAAAATAACCTTTTATATTTTTCAACCGCATCTAATGTTTTCGCATCCCACTTAACATGTTCATCCCAACTTTCATTTAATATACTCATCGTGGACAAAAACAATGAGGTTTCAACATACATTTTGAGCCCCAAATCCTTCATTCCAGAATCAAAATAATTCTTGTCAATAAAAAGTTTCGTTTTTATCTCATCTAACACAGTGAAATTTTGAAATTGGGGGAGAAATTCCTGCAACATCCTCAAACAAAAACCGTGTATCGTTCCAATATACATATCAGCAAATCCTACTGTACTCCCAAGCTCCTCTTTGGCATATTTGTATATACGACTTTTCAATTCCTCAGCAGCTTTTTCTGTAAATGTGAATGCTACAATATTTTTAGGCCAAATATCCGGATTGCATTTTAAAATATTAATTATTCTTCTGGTAACTACACCCGTTTTCCCTGCTCCTGCACAAGCAATTATCTCAAGATCTTCATCAATTGTTTTTACCGCCTCAGCTTGTGCGTTTGAAAGCTTGTCTAATAACCCCATCTTTTTCCTCCGTTTTTCCAAATAATTCACATTGGCTGCTTAATTTTCTATGATAAATTCGTTCATACTCCCTACTATTTTACTCTTTTTTCTGTCCGTTTTTCCGTACTCTATGCGGATCTTCCGATTTTAATGCACCATTAGGAGCAAACCAACAATTACCCACAAACTCAACTCCTTTTATGCGTCCTTCTTTGCACAAAATTGTAACTCTCCTCTATGATATTTCCATTCTTGCTATAATGGATGATAGTACATAGTTTATTTTTGTTCTATTATCTTCAATATACCGACCATTTAAGTCATAACTATACACTCTGCTCAATACACGATAAGACACATCCATGTGATGGTTTATCACTTTTTCTTTTCCTATCCATTCTAATGTGGGCATTTTTCATCCTCCCAAGTACATTAACCCCTGCGTGTATTGAATCGATCCGTATATCTTGCCCCACTATTTTCATTTAGCACTTTCCATTATAGCCTATTTCCCTAGAAGCGGCAAGCAATGTTTCGGAATATCCTTTTAGGATATTTCGAAACACACTCCCGCACCAAAGTGCGCTCGTTTTGCTTGTTGGGGACACCCCAAGCCCCGGCAAATCTGCAACTTTTGTCTCCTACAAAGGCTGCAAATTCAGTTGATGACAGTTTGAACCATATATGCCTAATAACGTAGCTTTAGATTACGGTTCTGAATGATTTTCTGCCAATTCCCTTATAACACCGCTCTGTTGATAAAGCCAGTCCATAAATTCCTGTGGTGGCATCTTATGCACTCTGACTTGTTTTTTCTTCTGTAACGCCGCTTTCTTAAATACATCAAATGCTTCCCGCATCTTCAGCAACCTATCCGCAGGAAATCCTTCCGTGCGCTCCGCCCGCCTGATTTTATTACGCCAACTCTGGCATTCATTTTTATAGAGCAGGTCATAACTATTTTCCCTGGCTCTCGCATCAAACTCACGTTTATTTTGGAGTGTCTGCGCCTTGCGGCATTTCCCACTACAGAGCTCATAGCGGAGGCTTTCTGCCAAAAATATCTTCCCACAGACTTTACATTTACAAAATTTCAGTCCCCAGTCAGCCAGCCGGTTTGCATAATAAGCAATCATAGGATAAAATGAATCATAAATAACCGCACACTCCGTCCATGGGTTTCCTCCACCCGGATACCACAGTTCGATCCCTGCATCCTCCATCGGTATCCGTGTAAAGAAGTCCGCAGATAATTCAAAACGCCTCGCCCTCCCGGTGTCTTCATCAAACAACATCTGATTCCCATTCTGAAAAATCTGACTCTGGAATGCGGCCGTCAATCTTCCCATCCGGCGCACAAATTGTTCGCTAGCAGCATCGCGCTCACGGTACTCCCTTGCCTTCAGGTATTCATTCCAGACACGGACTGCCGCATACTGCCGTACCGAATCAGGCGTTGCATATTTTTCCCTGAGGAAATCTCCTGCCTGCCGCTCCAGATCCGGCTGCTTCCATCGGTTCACATGGAGCGCATCATAGAGCGGCAAGATACCGGACCTGTTCCATTCTCCCTGCGGGTCATTCTCGAAATCTGTCAGAAAAGTTCCCAGCGGGCGAGTCATGCCGCAGAAAAGTTCTGCATCCATATTTCCATTGATGCCGGAAAAAATCTGGTCTGCCGCTCCGACCATAATCCGCTCTTTCATTTTCTTCCTGTCCAGTGTCAATGCAAAAACAATCCTGTCACCACATGGCTGGTGACGTACAAATGATTCCTCTGGTTCCATATTCCCCGCTCCTTTTTATGGTAACTTTATAATTTTCATTTTTTGTTACACTCATTGTACTGGCATATCATTATGTTTGCCAATATTTCCGTGCTACCATTTTCAAGAAGCACATTTTCAAAAAAAGGAGGTTGGCACATGGACTCCATTGACAGCACCTGCACAAATGACATTTTAAATTTTGACCCCGTGGATTTGGAATCGTGTTTTGATCCCCTATTCTATCCGCCGGAAGATTTTGAGGAAACGGCTGATAACCAGCGGGAAAGAAACAATCCCTTTACCTGCATGGAAGAATACAAGATCGGAAACACCTTTTACCTTGTGGAGACAGAATGCGGTGGTACTGAGCCGCTTCCGTATATGCTCAAGAGACTCATTTTTTCAGACAGGGATCCATCCCCTACGAACTGACAAAGTATCAATAAGTAATAATTTCCGCCGAAAAATTTTTCAGACAAGGAGGCCAATCAGTAGTGACAGCACAAATAAGTTATGCTAAAATGATACCATGCATAACGGTATTGTCGGCTGATTCAAACACGAAAGGAGAAGTACCTATGGATCAGCCCAAATTTACAATCTTATACTGCCGCCTCAGCAACGAGGATCACTGGACGGCGAGAGCAACAGCATCGCAAACCAGAAAACCATCCTCACCAGATACGCACAGGAGCGTGGTTTCCAGAATATCCGCATCCTGACGGATGATGGTTACACCGGGACAAATTTTGACCGCCCCGGCATACAGGAAGCGCTCACCCTTGTGGAACAGGGTCTGGTGGAAAATTTTATTGTCAGGGCAACGCTCTCGTTGCCTTTGGATATGAGCAGGTTCGGCAGGGATTACTTGCAGGTAGGGCATTATACGGAACTTATCTTTCCGAGCCGCGATGTGCCCTTTATCGCCGTGAACGACGGTGTGGACAGCGCCAGGGGTAACAACAATTTCACCCCGTTCCGCAACTTGTTCAACGACTTCTATGCCAAAGACACCAGCAAAAAGTCCGGGCAGTTTTACACGCCAGGGGCACCAGCGGGAAACACATGGGTAACCCGCCCTACGACTACCGCTTTGATCCGGAGGACAGAAACCATTGGATCCCGGACAAAGACGCCGCCCCTGTTGTCAGACGTATTTTTGACCTGACTGTCGCTGGAAAAGGTCCAAGCCAGATCGCCCGGATCTTGGAGCAGGACAAGGTTCTGACCACCAAGGCACTATATAGCTACCAACAGGGAAAAGCCCTGCCGGAGCGCCCTTACCACTGGGCGGAACAGTCGGTTGCCGCCATCCTGGAGCGTATGGAGTACATCGGATGTGTCTGTAATTTTAAGACGCACTCCAGATCCTACAAACTCAAAAAGCGCATCCCCAATGCCGCCGAGGATATGTTCATCCTGCCGGACACGCAGGAAGCCATCATCCCAAAAGAGCAATGGGACAGGGCGCAGGAACTCCGGCAATGCAGGCGGAGACCGACAAAAGCAGAACGGCAGGGACTGTTCTCTGGATTAGTGTATTGCGCCGACTGCAGCAGCAGACTCCATTTTGCCACCAGCAAAAACACGGACAGCCGCCAGGACCGCTACATCTGTTCCAGATATAAAAGCGGCAGGGGAACCTGTACCGCCCATTACATCCGGGAGGATGTCTTACGAAGAGTCGTCCTGGAGCGTATCCGTGCCGTGACAGCCTATGTCCGCTCTGACGTGGAAAGCTTTCAGGAAGAATGGCTCCAATGCCAGAGGGCAGATCATGAAAACTCGATCCGCAGCGACAAACAGAAACTCGCCCGGACAAAAAAGCGGCTGGCAGATATCGATGTACTGATTTCACGGCTATATGAAGATATGGTGCTTGGCACGCTCAGCAGGGAGCGGTACCAGAAAATGTTGGAGGGTTATGAAGCGGAACAGGCAGAGTTGAACAATGCCATCATTGGCCTGGAAGACTGGATCGGGACGCGGAAGAAAATGGACGATAATCTGGATCAATTTCTGGCTCTTGTAAAGAAATATGTGGAGATCCCAGAACTGACCGCGACGATTGCAAATGAACTTATCAAAAAGATCATCGTCTATGCCCCGACCAAATCGGGCGGCAAACGGATCCAGCGGATTAAGATCATCTTTAACTTTTTAGGGGAAGTTGATCTGCCCTCTTTGACAGACCAGGACATTATTGGGTAAAAACCTGCTTGGGAATACACAAAAGCATTGCTTTCTGACAAACCACAGAATGACATAATACTACAAGATATCCCAATAATATAAAAAGACGGTACAACCGTTAGGTCATATCGTCTTTTACCGCGATTAGTTCCCTATCACCATCAAGCCTGATGTTTACGGGCTTTCCAGCTGCCGCGTCAGCGGCAGGTTTAGCTCCCCGAGTAGGGCTCGAACCTACAACAACTCGGTTAACAGCCGAGTGCTCT
>N._stephensi_711_cecum__coassemble_56_pt1 | contig 18432 bp, 8 predicted proteins | sample N__stephensi_711_cecum__metabat2_high_PE_008 | metagenome-assembled genome bin N | reverse complement strand
ACAATTATGGGGTTTGTGGCTGCTTTACAACTTCTCAACTGTCAAAGACGGGATTATACATACAGCGGTATGGTTTGTCAATATATGAATTCCAAAAAATTCATAAAGAAGGGAACCGGGATGCTTTGTCGGGCGGGCTGCGTTTGGGCGTTTTCTAATAGTGCGGTATCGTATCTTGCAATTTGCGGGTCGGCTCTAAGGTGCATCCATGCACCATAGAGCCTAAAATGCGCATCCGTGCGCATTTTACCCTGGTCTCTGGCGCGCACTATAAGAAAACGCACCAAACTCCGCCAAAGCCCGACAAAGCATCCCGGTTCCCTTCTGCCGCCGCTGTCGGAACGCGTCTGCAATATTTCAGACTAAATTGCTACATTTATCCAGCCCTGCATTCAGCTGCCTGTAGGTGAGGGTGATGACGATGACCGAGACAACAAATGTCAGAATATCGGATACCGGCATGGAATACAAAACGCCGTCCAAGCCATAAAACCTCGGCAGAAGAAGCGCAAAGCCTACGCCGAACACAATCTCCCTGACCATGGAAAGCATCGTTGACGCCATTGCCTTTCCCATAGCCTGCAGGAAAATGAATGCCGCCTTATTCACACAGGCAAAGATTACCATGCAGAGATATATTCTGAAGGCTTTGACTGCAAAATCCGTGTAATAAGCGCTTTCATTGGCCGCCCCGAAAATACCAATCAGCTGAGTCGGGAAAAATTCCACAATGATAAGGGCTGCTGCACCGACAAGCGTCTCAGCCGCCAACAGCTTCGTAAATATCTCCTTCACTCTCGCATTCAGGCCTGCGCCCATGTTATACCCGACAATCGGAATGCACCCTGCGGCCATGCCTACCACAATGGAAATCACAATCTGAAAGAATTTCATGACGATACCGACGACCGCCATGGGAATCTGCGCGTACTGCACCTGCCCGAAAACGGAATCCAACGCGCCATACTGTCTTATCATATTATTGATGGCCGCCATCGCCGCAACAAGCGATATCTGGGACAGGAAGCTACAGATGCCAAGAACCAATGTCCGTCCGATAATCTCTCTCTCAGGTCTGAAATCCTTTTTACATAATTTTATGGTCTTTGTATGAGTCAGATACCATACTGCCAGAACCGCCGTCACAATCTGTCCAATCACCGTCGCGACTGCCGCCCCCATCATCCCCCACCGAAATGCAAAAATAAAAATCGGATCGAGGATGATATTGATCACGGCGCCCGCAAGCGTTGATACCATGGCATACTTCGGGCTTCCATCCGCGCGGATTACCGGATTCATTGCCTGCCCGAACATATAGAACGGAATACCGAGGGATATCCAGAAAAAATATTCCTTTGAATGGCGGAATGTCTCCTCGTTTACCGTCCCGCCGAACATTGTGATAATCTGGCGGCTAAACACCAGATAAATAACACACAGCGCCACACCGAAAACCAGCGTAAGAAGTATGGAATTCCCCATACTTCTGCCTGCGTCCTGAGGCTTATCCCTGCCAAGGCTCAGGCTCACAAAGGCACAGCAGCCGTCACCGACCATGACGGCTATGGCCAGCGCAATGACCGTCAGGGGAAACACCACCGTATTTGCTGCATTTCCGTAGGAGCCCAGATAAGCGGCATTTGCAATAAATATCTGGTCTACAATATTGTATAAGGCGCCTACCAGAAGCGAAATGATGCAGGGAATTGCATATTTTCTCATCAGCCTGCCCACCGGCTCCTCCCTCAAAAAAGAATTGCTGTTTGCTTCCATATCCATCTCTCCTCCTAATATATAAGTGTAGGTTTTTCAAATAAAAAGAACGCGTGGCAGGTAACCGGATTTACGCAGTTCTGCCACACGTTCATAGATATTATACACTCCCCTGACATCATTATCAAAGGGATTTTTATATGAAATTTATGCTGTATTATTTATGCGAGATGCACAAAACAGGCCATCTCACAGACTCTTCACGGCGTCCTTCATGCTTTTCACATAATCATAAATCTCCGCTCCCGCCTGTGCGCCGGATTTGGCGATAATCCGGACGATGGCGCTTCCCACAATGGCTCCGTCCGAGACAGCCGCCATCTTTTTTGCCTGCTCCGGGGTGCTGATGCCGAAGCCGATGGCGCAGGGCGTGTCCGTCACCTCCCGGATGCTCCCCACAATCGTGTCCAAATCCGTCTTTATCTCGCTTCTCACGCCGGTGACGCCCATGGAGCTCACCACATAGATAAAGCCGTGCGCCTCCCTTGCGATGGATTGAATCCGAGCCTGAGAGGTGGGGGCAATCATGGAAATCAAATGCACATTGTGAGCCGCCGCGGGCTCCTCCACCTCCTCCCGCTCCTCGTAGGGCAAATCCGGAATGATGATCGCTCCCACGCCCAATTCCTCACATTTGGCAAAAAAGCGCTCATATCCGTAATGGAATACCGGATTTAAGTAAGTCATAAACGCTAACGGTATCTGCGAGCTCTCCCGCACTCTGCGCACAATGTCAAACACGCCGTCGGTGGTCATGCCGGCACGCAGCGCGCGGATATTGGCCTCCTGGATTACCGCGCCCTCCGCCGTGGGGTCGGAAAAAGGAATCCCGATTTCAACCAAATCGGCTCCTCCCCGCTCCATCTCCAGAATAAACTGCACGGTGCTGTCCGCATCCGGGTCTCCCGCGGTCAAAAATCCGATGAACGCTTTTTTGTTTGCCGTGGCAAACACCCTGTCAACCGTATTTTCTACTTTTTTAATCATAGCTCTGTCAGTCATGAATGTCTACCCCCCTGTATCTGGCGATAGCCGCCACATCCTTATCTCCCCTGCCTGATACGCAGATAATAATGCTCTGGTCAGGGCTGTAATTTCCCGCGATTTTTAATACATGCGCCACCGCATGAGCGCTCTCGATGGCACAGATAATGCCCTCCGTGCGCGCCAGATACTCAAAGGCGTCCACCGCCTCGTCATCGGTGACAGGCACATACTGCGCCCTGCCGATATCATGGAGATTGGCGTGCTCCGGCCCGATGCCAGGGTAATCCAGGCCCGCGGATATGGAATAGACCGGCGCAATCTGTCCGTACTGATCCTGACAAAAATAGGACTTCATGCCATGGAAAACACCCAGCGTCCCCGTTGCAATCGTCGCCGCCGTCAAAGCAGTGTCCACGCCCTTGCCCGCGGCCTCGCAACCGATGAGCTCCACATTCTCATCCGGGATAAAATTATAAAACGCACCCATGGCATTGCTGCCGCCGCCCACACAGGCCACCACCGCCGCGGGGAGCTTCCCCTCCGCCTCCAATATCTGCGCCCTGGCCTCGCTGCTGATGACGCTCTGAAAATCCCGCACAATCATGGGGAAGGGATGAGGCCCCATCACCGAGCCCAGACAATAGTGTGTGTCGTTCACTCGGCAGCTCCACTCCCGCATGGTCTCGTTCACCGCATCCTTCAGGGTCTGTGTGCCGCTGGTGACGGGATGCACCTTCGCCCCCAGAAGCTCCATGCGGTATACATTTAACGCCTGTCTGTCCGTGTCCTCTTTCCCCATAAAGATTTCGCATTCCATGCCCAGAAGCGCCGCGGCCGTGGCTGTCGCCACCCCGTGCTGCCCCGCCCCGGTCTCCGCGATGAGTCTGGTCTTGCCCATCCTCTTTGCCAGAAGCGCCTGCCCCAGCACATTGTTGATCTTGTGCGAGCCGGTGTGGTTCAAATCCTCCCGCTTCAGATAGATTTTGGCGCCGCCCAGATCCTTTGTCATCTTCTCCGCATAATAAAGCAGCGAAGGTCTGCCCGCATACTCATTCAAAAGCTTCCTGAGCTCCGCCTGAAAAACGGGATCCTTTTTATATTGCTCATAAGCCTCCTCCAGACGCAGCAGCTCGTTCATCAAGGTCTCCGATATATACTGCCCGCCATGTATTCCATAACGTCCTCTGCTCATCACTCTCTTCCTTTCTCGATGCCATTCATATTTTCCCTTATGCCAACCCTTATACTCCGCTCCTCAGGCGCTCAGTTTTCTCCGCCTCTCAATTTTCTCCGCCCCTCAGCTCTCTTAGCATCCCGGCTTTGTCTGCGCTGCGCATGAAGGTCTCCCCGATCAGCACTCCGTCAATCCCATGCTCCTCCAGCCTCGCGATATCCGCTCGGGTCTTCATGCCGCTCTCCGACACGAACAGCACCTCCGGCGGCGCCAGCGAACGCAATCTGACAGAGTTGTCAATATCCACGGTGAAGTCCTTCAGATTGCGGTTATTCACCCCCACAATCCGCGCTCCGCTCTGCAACGCCGTCTCCAATTCCCTCTCGTCGTGAGCCTCCACCAGAGCGGAGAGCCCCAGCTCCTCCGCAAGCTCCCTGTATTCGGCAAGCTGGGCGGGAGACAAAATCGCGCAAATCAGCAGCACCGCGTCCGCCCCCATTTTCTTTGCCTCGTAAATCATATACTCATCCACCGTAAAATCCTTGCGGATGATGGGCAATCGCACCCTCCCGCGGATTTCCGACAGATAAGCGTCGCTGCCCTTAAAATAAAAGGGCTCTGTCAGCACGGAGATGGCGTCCGCTCCCGCGCTCTCATACTCCGCCGCAATCTCCAGATAAGGAAAATGCTCTGCGATAACGCCCTTTGAGGGCGATGCCTTTTTAATCTCACAGATAAAGCCGAGCCGCTCCCCTGAGAGCGCCTCCTGAAACGGAAAAGGGTGGGACGCATCCCTGTGCCTGGAGAGCTCCCGAACCTGAGCTCCCAGCTCGGCGAGGGGTAACTCCCGCTTCTTTTCATCAATGCGCTCTATCGTCTTTTTTGCAATCTCATCCAAAATCATAATATACCTCATCTATTTATTTGACAATTCAATAAATTTCACCAGCTGCGCCATGGCCTTCCCGCTGTCGATTGTCTCCGCAGCCAGCTTTACGCCCTCCGCGATACTGGCGCTCCGACCCGCCACATAGAGAGCCGCGCCCGCGTTCAACAGCACGGTGTCCCTCCTCGGCCCCTTCTCTCCGCTCAGGATTGCCCTTGTGATGGCCGCATTCTCCTCCGGCGTTCCGCCCCGCAGCTCCTCCATGCTGCAGCGGGCAAATCCAAACTCCTCCGGTGTAAGCTCATAGGTTGTCAGCCTTCCGTTCTCTATCTCGCAGACACTGGTAGGCCCTACCGTGGAGAGCTCATCCAGCTTTGCCTGACCGTATACCACCATGCCCTTTTTAATTCCCATCTTGCAGAGCACCTTCGCCATGACCTCCAGCAGCGACTCATCATACACGCCCAGCAGAATATACGCAGGACATGCCGGATTGGTCAAAGGCCCCAGAATATTAAACACCGTGCGGATTCCCAATTCCTTGCGGATGGGTCCCACATACTTCATCGCCGTGTGGTACTTCTGGGCAAATAAGAAGCAGATTCCGATTGCCTCCACAATCGCCCGGCTCTGCTCCGGCTCGATATTGATGTTCACTCCCAACGCCTCCAGACAGTCCGCCGCGCCGGACTTGGAGCTCGCCGCGCGGTTGCCGTGCTTTGCCACCGGCACCCCCGCAGCGGAGATAACCATGGCCGCGGTTGTGGAAATATTGAAGGAATTGGAGCCGTCGCCGCCGGTTCCCACGATTTCCAGTACATCCACATCCGCGTTTAATTTCAATGCATGTGCCCGCATCTCCTCCGCCGAGCCCGTGATCTCCTCTATGGTCTCTCCCTTCATGGAAAATGAGGTGAGATAAGCGCTCTTTTGCACATCGGATGCCTCGCCGCTCATAATCTCATTCATGACAGCCTTCGCCGTCTCATAACCGATATCCTGTCCCTTGCTTAATTTTACAATCGCTTCCTGAATCATCTTTGCGCCCTCCTTTTTGGCATTTGTATTATTTGCAACGTCCTTTCCCTGCGGCAGCAATTTCCCCTGCGGCAGCAATTTCCCCTGCGCCAGCAGCTCCCCCTGTGGCAGCAGCTTTGAGTCCGGCATCGTCCGCTCTCTGCCCTGACAGGCAGCCTCCCGCCCCAGCAGGAAATTCTCAAGGATTGCCCTGCCCTGCGGCGTCAGCACGGACTCCGGGTGGAACTGTACGCCGTATATCGGATATTCCCTGTGCTCCACCGCCATAATCTCCCCGTCCGCGGTTCTCGCCGTAACTCTCAGGCAGTCCGGCATGGTATCCGGCTCGGCGGCCAGAGAGTGATATCTTGCCACCACAATCTCCTGCGCCATGCCCTGAAACAGCACGCTGTCATTGTCCAGCCGAACCACCGACTGCTTGCCGTGCATCAGCTCCTTTGCATAAGTGATGTCCGCGCCAAACACCTCGCAGACAGCCTGATGTCCCAGACAGATGCCCAGCATGGGAATCTTCCCCGCCAGCCGCCGCAAAACCTCCTCGCAGACGCCCGCATCCGCCGGCCTCCCCGGCCCCGGCGAGAGGATGATATGGCTGGGAGCCAGCGCCTCAATCTGCTCCACAGTCAGCTCATCGTTTCGGATGACCCGGATATCCGGATTTACGGAACCTACCAATTGATACACATTATAGGAAAAGCTGTCGTAATTATCTATTAAAAGTATCATGATTTTCTCCCTCCTTATCCTATCTCAGCCTATTGTTCCAGCCCGTCCTGCGCCAGCTCAATCGCCCGTCTCACCGCCGCGGCCTTCTGTATACATTCCCGGTACTCCTTCCCGGGCACGCTGTCCGCCACGATACCCGCGCCGGAGCGGATAAATACCTTGCCGTTTTTGGAGAACGCCAGCCTGATGGCGATACAGGTGTCCAGATTTCCCGCAAAGGAAATATACCCGATGGCGCCGCCGTAGATGCCCCGCTTATTGTTCTCCAGCTCGTTAATAATCTCGCACGCCCGAAGCTTGGGAGCCCCGGACAGCGTCCCCGCCGGGAGGATGGCGTCCACCGCGTCCAGCGCGTCCTTATCCTCCCTGAGCTCTCCGCCCACGGTGGAGCCGATGTGCATCACGTGGGAATAACGCTCCACGGACATATATTTCTCCACCTGCACCGTTCCTATCTTACTGATCCTGCCGATATCATTCCTGCCCAGATCCACCAGCATATTGTGCTCCGCAAGCTCCTTTTCATCCGCGAGAAGCTCCTGCTCCAGCGCCCTGTCCTCCTCGGGGGAAGCGCCTCTGGGTCTGGTTCCTGCTAACGGGAAAGTGCATAGCCGCCCCTCCTCCAGCTTCACCAGCGTCTCGGGACTTGCCCCCGCAATCTCCCCGTCCTCCCCTGAAAAATAAAACATATAGGGAGAAGGATTCGTTGTGCGCAGCACCCGGTAGGCATCCAGCAGACTCCCTTCCATCTGCGCCTCAAGCCGATTGGACAACACCACCTGAAAGATGTCTCCCTCCCGGATATAACGCTTGCCCTGCTCCACCATCCGGCAATAGGCGTCCTCGTCAAAAAGCGGTTTGAACTCGCTCTTGATTTCAAGCGGCTCATGGGGCGCCTTCTCTCCCCTCTGCAAAAGCTGCCGCATACTCTCCAGCTCCGTCACAGCCTTGTTATAATTGGTCTCCAGCCCGTCCGTGCGGGCATTCACGATCAAAATAAGCTTCTGCCTGTAATTGTCGAAGGCAATCACCTTGTGAAACAGCATCAGATTCACATCGGAAAATCCCTCCTCATCCTCCGCGTCCAATTTCAAAGTGGGCTCGCTGTATTTAATATAATCATACGAGAAATATCCCACCAGACCTCCGGTAAAGGGCGGCAGCCCGGAAATCACCGGACTCTTATTCTCCGAGAGCACATCCCGGATCAGCTTCCGCACATCCTCGTCGGTTGTCCGGGCTGTCATGGGCGTCTTGATCGTGCTGACTCCGTTATAACAGGTAATCTCCAAAAGCGGGTCATATCCCAAAAACGAATAGCGCCCCCAGCGCTTATCCGCCTCCGCGCTCTCCAACAGATAGACATGTCTGCTGACCTTCTTCAAAACCTGCAGCGCCTCGATGGGCGTGGTATAATCGGCATAGAGCTCGCAGCTTATGGGAATCACGCCGTAGTCACCCCCTGCCGCCAAAGCCTTACATTCCTCCAAACCGGGCATTACTTTCATACGCTTCTCCTCCTGACCTGTAAATATCGTTTTGCTTTTGCCATCCGCTGTCATCCCTGCCGGGCAGACCTTCGGACAACAAAAAACGTCCTTGACAGACTCTGAAATCTGCCAAGGACGGGTTACACTAAAATCTTCTCCCGCGGTGCCACCTTGCTTTACGATTGCTCGTACTCTCACCGGATACCAACATATCCATGACCTCTCACGCGGGTCTGACGTCGCAGGATACTCAGATTCAAATGCGCTGCCTCGAAATCCAGCAAATCCAGCCTTCCGACTCCCGGCATCCAAATCCTTTCATTGCGCCCTCCGTGGTCCATTTAACAGCCTGCATTTCCAACCTTTCTCAGCATCCGGTCTCTCTGTAAGCGCATGAACTGCTTTTATCTCCACATCTATGGTTTATCCGCTTATTCATTTTTCTATATCCTAACTCTCCCGGGGAAGAATGTCAAGTGTTTCATCAAAAACTTTCTTCAGGAAACCTGCCGTTCCCTCTCCGAACAGATTTTTCACATTCTTAAGGTTTCTGGCGACAATACTGATTGAGGCATTCTTGCTGCCCACAAACGCATAGCCGTTCACCTCCGTGCCATTGCCGGTAATCACTGCCGTGGCCTTACCCTTGTTGGTATTGTTGAGCCAGACAATTGTATACTGGCTCTCATCAAGGGTGACTTTTCCCACTCCCCTGACATTGACGGTGACGACTGCCGTCGGTTCAAGAGGACGTCCGGTGTATTCCAGTTTCTTCACCGCAGTGCCTCCGCTCTGAAATGTCACCTTTGCCTTTGAGAGGTCAAGCACCGCAGACGCGGTCTTTTTGACCTGGTAGCTGCCTGTCGCATAGACCGTGGTATTCCCGCCGTAATTTCCCCGGCCGGTAACCTTCACATAAATCACTGCCACATCCTGCGCCTCGCTAAGCTCTATCAGATTGTTCTTACCCTTAATCTCTCTGGTCATGTCGGCGTCCGCATAATAGGCTGCCGTATAGCTGGAGCTTTTCAGGATGCTTCCGCTCTCATCCGTCACAATGGGCGTGGACTTATATGCGCCCTTTTTGCCGGTATATATCTTGTCGGGAACAGTTACCCTCACAGTGTCATTGTCCAATACTGCCGGCTCAATGGCAAAGGTATCTCTGAGCGCCTGACTGCCCTTGTAATTGCCGATAAAGCTTATCGTGATTTTCCCGGTTCCCGCCTTCTTGTTGGCGCTGTAGCTCACCCTGTAATCCTTTCCGGACACCAGCGCGGTTCCTTTTTGGTTTTTCACCGAAATACCATCAACGGTCACTCCTGCGCTGCTGAACGTGTAGTGCTTTGTCTTGTCAAACTCTAATGTCATGCTCTCCTTTACAGGAAGTATCTTATAGGACTTCGTTACGGAGCCGCTATATTCTCCCATTCCGAGCACGGTGACCTTCACGGTGCCCGCATCCGTGTGGGCATTGTTGAATATCAGCCTGTAATCCACACCCTCCACAAACTGTCTGTCGGGAGCCGTCTTGTCCTTCAGTGTGATGGTCGGCTGTTTCGGCGTTCCGTCATAGTAGAGCTTTTCTTTCCCCAGGGTCACCGAAAACTTCTTTAATTTCTGCTTTTCCACAACCTTTACAGGGACGGTGATTTCATCCCTGTAATTGCCCTTTCCGGTTATCGTCAGGGAACCGTCAGCGGAGAGCCTGCCGACATCGCCGCTGAGAGTGTAATCCTTACTGCTAAGCCTGATTCCGTTATAAAACAGCACCGGCGTCGCTTTCGTATTTGCAGCGATAATAATCGTGCCTACTTCTATATCGTCATCCTCCAGACTTTTCGCTTCAATGGTAAAGGTGCTCTCCTGCTTACCTGTATAGCTGCCCTTCCCTGTCACGGTGAGCTTCGCCGTCCCGGCTTTCATGTTATTGCTGTATTTCACGGTATAATCTGTCCCTTCTATGAGGGTTCTGCCATTATTAGTCACGTTTATCACAGGCTTACAGGAGGTACCCGTGTAGGTACAGGTTCTGCCCTCCGGGAAGCTGACATGCATATCATCACCCGAAGTATCACCCCCGGGAGTATCGCCGCCCCCGGGAGTATCACCGCCCCCGGGAGTATCGCCGCCGTCCTCGGTTACGATCACTTCACAGGCCGCTGACTCGCCGTTTTCAGCTGTCGCCGTCACCACGGCTTTCCCGACTGCCACAGCCGTCAGCATCCCCTTGCCATCCACCCTGACCGCCGCCTCATTGCTGCTGGCATAGGTGATATCCGACACTGCGTCGGCGGGAATGAGCTTCGCTCCCAACGCTTGAGTGGTTCCGACCTTCATGGTCAGCTTATCTCCTACGGCAAGCTCGATGCCGGTCGGCTCCGTATCAGGCTCATCATCTTCCGCATTGCCCCTGCAGGCAATATTTACATGTTTCGATGTCGCATAGGTCTTGCCATCCGCGGACGCCGTCAGAGTATAGAGCTTCTCCAGATTCGGATCCTGCCTTAAAACCTTGCGCAGATTCTTTCTGGTAAAGTAAAAATAACCCTTGCCATTAACATCAAACTCTGCGATTGCCTCTCCCGTATAGTCGTCACGGACAGAAACCGTATAGTGGTCAATAGAATAGCTTATAACATGGTCATATCCAACATTTGTCGTATAGGAGAATGATATGGGCGACCATGTCAAATAACTGTATTCCCCGTATTGCTCAGACGCTTTTTGCTGTGCATAATAGCTCTTGCCGGGAGCAATCAGACTCACGCCCAGCTTCCCGTCATAGGTAGCCCGGCAGTACAGTGCAGAATATTGAGTCACCGCATCGGAGAGTACAAAACGGAAATAACCGTATTGTGCATAGGCTTGCTTCTCCTTAATCTCGATATCGGTAATCTCTGTGCCGCCAGCGTCAAAAAATTCCAGCTCTAATTTGTCGATATCCAGCTCCGCCACGTCAGCGGCATATACATACAAGCATACATCCTGCAGCGGGCGGATCCCCGTCTCCGCATCCTCTGCAGCCAAGCTATAACTGAAGGACTGATTCGTCTGATAAAAGATGTCCTCCCCATACACATAAATGGTATAGTTTGCCAGCTCTCCCGTTCCTGACAGGCGCGCCTGATACTGCCCTGGCGCTAATTCCTCCGCAAATTCAAAGGTGCCCTCAAAATATGTCTTTGTCTCGTCAAGCCTCGCCGCCAGCGCTATCGGCTCCACATCCATCTGACTCTGACTGCCATCCTGTTCATAGCGATACAGGGCAGCCGTCAATACATCCCCTTCCTGATAGGTGGTATTGTCTGATACTGTCCATCCGACCTGAAGGCTCTTTGTCGACTTTACCCTCGCTAAGCTGCTGATATAGGAGAAACTGACTCCCAAGCCACTGTAGGTGGAGGTCACGTAGCTATAGTTTCCCGACCCTCCCATACTCTTGTACCTGTAACAATACGATTTACCGCTGGGAATCGTCACGGTTTTTCCCGTGCTGTCCCTGAAATCCACCACCGCCTGACCGTCCTTTACCGTGGCTACGGTCGATGCCAAAGCGTTCCTTTCATTCCGCGCGCTGTCATAATCCGGATATAGGCTCATGATATACTTTGTCCCGTCTTCGACGGTGGAGGATGTATGCAGCATATACTCCTGTGTTTTATGATTGTATACCAGCGATATAATGTCATTGCTATTATAGAGGCTGAGCCTGCAAGGCGTTTTTCCGCTGTATTCTACCTGATAATCGTCCGATGTCGATATAAAGTTCACTATGCAGGTTGAGTTATTACCCAGCAAATCGAATGCCGGCAGTTTCTTTAATCGGAAGTAACAGCTGGTGCTCTGAGCACCGATACAGACAGCCTCTCCCGTGACAGGAGTTCCGTCCTGCGCGCATATTACCGGATAAAATTTGTCGTCTGCAAGCCCCGTACCCTGTAGCTGTATATAATAGTATTCCGCGCCGCTGTCATATTCGCCCGCCCTGTAGCATGACGTCACAAGACCCTTGGAGGTTCCTGCCACGACATATCCCGGAATGCGGTATTCCTTTTCACTCGTCTCAATCAACAGGTCATAGCTGCCGATCAATCCCTTCCTGCCCATATATACCGTTCCGTACACACGCAGAGCTTCCCCAAACTTATTGGGCCATGAGCCTTTAAAGACCTCTGGCAGATAGGACGATATTGACGATGAATACGCAGAGACAGATTTTGCCTGACCCACGACCACATCCTGGGCGTCCACCAGCCTCATGGACAATACCTCCTCAGAGGACGCAATCGGCAGGAGCGCACTCAGATAGATACTCACATCCGTGCCGTCAAGATAATAGGTGTCGGGGTTCATGTCTGTAATTTCCAGCGCCTTAACGGTCGTGGAGAAAGACTTCTCAAGCGTTTCGCCTCCATAGTTCTCCTCATAGGACAACGTAATCTCACAGTCGCCCGCCTCAAATCCCTCCGCCTCGATTGTAAAGCCGCCGTAATAGGAAGGCGTGCCGCAGGAATACTCTGTGCCGTTTATGACAGCCCTCAGGCTTCCCACACGACTGCTGCGGTAATTTTCAATCTCAAAATAAAATACCGCCTTACCGTCCGGCAGAATATAATAGGTATCCGCAGCCCCAAACTTCAGCTCTCCTCTTGATCCATTATTGAACTGTCTGACAGCCTCCCATGTATGACTGTTGAATTTCTCCTGCGTCCACTCCGACATCGGAATCCTGTTATTCCCTAAATCCAGACTGTTCAGCGCCTTGAGCCCGCTCAAATCAGGAATCGTCTTGATCTGATTGTATCTGAGATCGACAGATTGCAGGTTACTCAGCCCGGCTATGGGCGAGATATCTTCTATATCCTGAGCCATCATTGAGAGTGAGGTCAGATTCCTGAGGTATTGAATGCCCTCAATGCTGCGCACCGCCTGAGCCGTCTCCAGTGACTGCAGCGTAGATGCATAGAAATAAATTGATGTAATCTTCTCCAGATTAGTGCTGCTCAGCTCCTGTCCCTCGCCAATCCTACTGTAAATATACTTCCGGAAGGCTTCGTCCGGGAAATCCGCATCTGTATATACCCTATCCTCGAGCGTCTTAAATGTAAAGTCCTGAGTGTACAGGGGCGTACTGTCACCACTGCTGACATAAAGCTTCAGCGTGAGCGTATATTCCGTGTTTGCCTGTAAATTGTTCAGGGAAATAATGCTGTTATAGTTTCCGTTTTTCTTCCCATTCTTATATGTAGGACTAATGAAGGAACTCAGGCTCTTTGTCTCACTGCTGCCCTTTGTCTGATATTGCCCGCGCACATAAAAACCAGTTTCCGCGGAATGCCCCGTGTCAAACTGACACAACACGGAAGCTGTTGCCGTCCCTGCTTTCAATGTAAAAATATCCTTGAAGTTATCCGCAAAATTCCCGGAAGGGTTCTTTACGGTCTGTTCCGAACCTTGCTTTAGGACAAGCTCTCCCTCCGCTCCCTCCCGCACCTCATAAACGGGAATAAAAGTGGTCTCGGTATCCTCCTCCGCCATGGTATAAGTCCCCTCATAAATTCCATTGCTCTCGGATAAGGTACAGAGCGTTTTTCCATCCTTGTCGAGCAGTTTCGGATTGATTATATGCTCACCCAAAGGATTGGTAAACATTACAGACACTTTTACGTTCCGGGTATAGCCCACGTCATAGCTGACATCCGCAATTTTCACCTCAGACTCCGTAATGACCTTCTCCGTGGTAAACTTAAAACAGATGGGAGCCTGAGCCAGGGACGCTGCATAGTAGTGCGAATAATCACTGTACCACGGACCCATGTCAAATCCGACCAAGGCCGCATAATAGGTCGTATCAGCTTTTAACGCAAACTCATCTGTCGTATCAAACGAAAGAGTCCCTGATGACCCCTTTAGATCGTTTTGGAAAATTCCCTGAACCGTTCCGTTGCTCTCACCACGACCTATCCAACTACCTCCTGTAAAGTTCGTATAATACCTCTTCCAGAAACCGTCTTGTACATATGCAGTAAAATCCTCCTCCTGATCAGAAATAAAGAGTGCTACTGACAGGCCATTGCCGGAATCCTCCGTCCACTTACAGCTCACCTGCGCACCATAGTAAGTTGGAATCACATTTTCCTCAGAAAGCGAAAACGCACCGAAGGGCACCTCACTGACCTTAAACCGAAAAAACGCCCTTTCCCCAATTGATGCTGCGTCAACCATACTCCTGTAGATGCAAAAATACACGGTTTCTCCCGCCTGCAACTGACAACAGACTAATAATTGGGCGTAGCCCCAGTCGTTATCATAAGAAGTATTACCTGTTATCCTCAGACCTGTAGCCAGACTGTCACCCTTCATACTCATACTCGTATACATACCGGATATATTCATGGTTGAGGCCTTCTTCCAACCTTCAAACTGATAATAACCGGCATGTTCCGCAGTGAATGCATACCAATACAACGCCCCTCCCGCGTTCGGTGTTATATGCTCCACCTCAGTAATCCCAAGCGTCACCTCCCCATCAGCCTCTCTCGTTTCGGCATCCGCAAGGGGCGCTATCTCTCCCATTGTCACCTCATCCGCATCCGTGGTCTGTGGTGCATCGCATCGATTTCCGGGGGCATCAACAACATCTCCTGCCACCGGCACCAGCTCCCGCACATCGTCTGCACCCTCCGACGCAGAGACAGTCAAAGGCATATCGGACACCAGCAGCCCCAAAACAAGCAGCCACGCCATCACCCTCTGAACCATTTTTCCTGCACTCTGTTTCATTTCCCATTCCTCCTGTCTATTTTATCTTTATTGTCACTTTTGACGTGGCATTTTCAATATGGTCATATCCGTAATAATAGCTGTACCGCACATACCCTGTCAGGCTCTTTCCCTTGAGCTCTTCCTTCTCCCTTGCCGTCACGGCAGACTTAAACCGTATGACAGCCTGCTTATCTCCGGTCGAGGAATCCGTGATATAAGCCAGCTCAAAGTATTTATTGAAATCGTTTGCCTTACCTCCCACATTGGCGTTCATCAGCTTTGTGTCAAAATCAGGCAAAAATTCCCTGGGCGTACATTTCAGCGTAACGCTGTTCTCACCCTTCTTACTGTTATCCATGGTATACGATGAAGTAAGCTTTACCGCCGAGGATTTATTGATTTTTACCGTGATGGTCATCGGTTTACAGTACAGATATCCATACTCATCATAGAAGGCAAATTTATATTTATAACTGCCCGCTTTAATATCATTCCCCGCACTCAGGCTCAATGTGAGCGTCCGATTGCTCCGGTCATGAGATACACTCAGGTATGGCGCGTTTTTGGTCACGCTTGTCCACTTCAATTCACGCACACTGAGATAGTCATAGGAGTAAACCGCAATCTGATCCGGTATCTCATAATAGTCGTCCCATTCAGACTCATGGTGCTGCACCTCACTCGCATTGGAATATTTATTGCTGTAAAGCTTTCCCTCCTTCAGCTTGATCTTCGGCGCGGATTCGTAATTCTCGCCCCATCTGTCATTCGTAAATACCAGCGTCCAGCGAGCCTGCGGCGTCTTCGAGGTCTGCGCATCCGTTTTGAGCCATATCTTTAATTCCGCCGTCTTTGCGGTGGGCGTGACCGTCCATCTGTTGCCCTTGACCTTTGCCGTTCCTCCCGTTATGGAATAAGCCCAGTCAAACCAGTTGTAAGCCTTGTCATCGTAAGAACTAAAATATTCAACGCCGCCAATCTTCGCCCCTGTCGTAAAGCTGATCACAGCCTTTTTTAAAGGCGCGCTGTATTTTAACGTAGCTGTGGTGGCGCCACCCTGCCATTCATAATTGGTCAGGGACACCGGGAATCCGTCGCTGGTGATGCTGGGGTATGAACTATACAGCAAGTAATTAAAGGTCGGCTTCGTAACCTCCAGTTTCAAGGACAGCGTTTTCTTCTTCCCGTCCTTTGAAGTCGCCTTAATCGTAATCTTTCCGCAGCTGCGCACATACAGATATGCCTCTCCCGAGGAGTATTGGTTCACATACATCCCTGCGGTCGATTTGGCATTGTCTGTGGGAGTTATGGTGACGTACTGAGTCATATCCTGTCCGCCCTGATCTTCCACCACTATCTGCGCACCATGCACAACATTGGCGGCAAGCTTGTCTCCCGTCAGCTTGTAACCGTTTTTATTGACGAGATAGATTTTGGAAGGTGTCTGTGCATTTCCCTTGATAGCCACAAACTTCGTGGCAGTCGTCGTATTGCCCTGAAAATCCGCCGCCGTTATCACGATTGCAATATAATCTGTGTAATTGTTCGCCGTGCCTACATTATATCCTTTCTTAACAGTGACCTTACCGTTCTTAGCGACAGAAATATTCTTTGTCACATTTTCCGTCGGTTCCGTAACGATATACCCATAGCCCGAGCTATCCGGTTGGGCTCCCTTGATCTCATAAGTAAATTTCTGACTCTTCGCCTTGATTCCGCACCAGCAATAGCCCACAGGGACAGCGCTGAAGGTGACGTTCTTACTGCTGAGCACCACCCTGTCCGTAATTTTTGTGGTATTGATATAGTTGATGCCGGCCTCCACCGTCAGGGTAAAGGAAGTGTTCGACTGATACATGGTGCCGCCCTGCGGGGAACCGGCCGTGGCCTCCTCGCCGATACCTGCGTAAACCACCAGCTTATACTTACCCGGCATGGTGTCCGCATCTACAGACACATATAATTCATCATTATCATTTTGAAATACACAGTCAATTTCGTCACAGACCACCCCGCGGCTGTCATAGGCAACCGCCGTGAGGTCATGGATATAGCTTGTATTCTTGCTGTACTTCACACTCCCCACAAGCACATTTTCCTGACCGGTAAACACAGAGGTTTTCTTCTTGGTAAAGCCCAGCTTGTCCTCATAATAAAGGTTTTTGGTGGAGAAGCTCTTCGTGATGACATTGCCCGAGAGCGTATTTCTCAGGGGTGACGCCACAGACTTCCCCTCCGCCGGAACCGAAACCGTATTGGCGATGAGCACCAGCTTCACCGAAAATTCATAGGTACATGCGGTGGAAGCGGATAAATCCCCCGCATTTACCTTAATTGATTTGCTCTGTGTATTGGCATTTTCCACCTTTGGAACATAATAATACACCGGCGTGGTACTCGAGCCCTTCGGCAGCTTCTCATCCTCTGTGGGCGTAGCTGCCACCTGTACCTCATAATAAACCTTCTCCCGCTCTGTCCCGTCGCTTCCGTTTGGCACGGCGGTAAAATTCAGCACAATCTCATTATAGCCCTGGGCGCTGCTGGCAAGACCGTTTAATTTAAGTCCCGCTTCCCCTGTCAGCTTTGCTTTTCTCTCATTGGCGAAAAGCACCGTATAGCTTACCTTCTCCGGGTCGGAAATAATAAACTCCGCCGCCTCCGACACCACAAATTCATATCGATTGTCATAATCCAGCGGCATCGCCGTATAGATGACATTCCCATTCTCATCTCTCGTCAAAAGATTCAGCGTGGTCCCCGGCTCGGTGAGCTCGATAGACACCAGACTGCCAAGCTGTGCCATGCCGTCCTCATCTACCCCCGATACAATGCCCTCCCCATCTACCAGCACCGAGACCATATCCCGCTCCGCTGTCAGCGCAATCTCATAAGGCTCATCCGCCCTGGTAGAAAGCCCGGATATATCCATGCAAAACCGATAGAGCCACTCATCATCCTCAAGCTCCCTCTCCCGGGTCTTTGTCAGAATATCCTCCAGTCCTCCGGACGCTTCCACCTTATATCCATAAGCGACCTGAGCCGTAAACGCAAACTGCAGCGTCTCCGCCATATCGATGCGATAAACTTCCCCCGCTTCCGTCTCAATCACTGTAACACCAGCCTCATCTGGAACGGTGACACTAATGTCATCTTCCAAAGCAAAGCTGACATATTGGCAGTTTTCCGTGTACTCCTGTATAATATTGGCCTCCGTCCCCGGCGCGTCCTCACCATCGCCCGTTCCGCCGACTTCAGACACAGTCTCACCATCCCATGCGTCCCATGTCTCGGCATGCACCTGCCAATCAGGCAGGGAGCTCACAAGCATAACCGCCGCCAACACTCCCGAAAGCAATTTCCTCACAGCCTTCTGCATGTTTAATCGCCCTTTGCTTCTCATTTTTTTCTCCTCCTCTAAGTTAAAATGCAAAACAAAGAGCTATCTGAGAAAAAGAGTGCGCCTCTCCTTCTCAGATAGCTCCTAAATCACTACCTGCAATATTGATACCAAAAACAAACAAACTTACGTTAAGCTGTCTGTCTGTCTGTCTGTCTGTCTGTCTGTCTGTCTGTCTGTCTGTCTGTCT
>N._stephensi_711_cecum__coassemble_55_pt1 | contig 19352 bp, 14 predicted proteins | sample N__stephensi_711_cecum__metabat2_high_PE_008 | metagenome-assembled genome bin N | reverse complement strand
AGTCCGGGTACAGCACACCGGTTCCTGCCGCAAGCTCTTCCCGGTTGCTCAGACCATCTCCGTCAAAATCCTCCTCGCCGTCCGAGTCGGAGAATCAAATGGAAGAAAAGATTAAGAGTTTTATCAAACGAAGATTTTCACAAAATTGCAGATGGCTTGATGGGAACTGTTATTTCTTTGCGGTTATACTGCAATCAGCATTCGGTGGAGAAATTTACTATGACGTGATAAATGGCCATTTCCTGTTGCAATGCGAGAACGCTTTTTATGATTGGACGGGAAAAGCACAAGATTGCGGTCTTACAGTCAAATGGAACGATTTTGAGAAATATGACAGATTACAAAAGGAACGGATAATAAGAGATTGTATTATGTAAAACCCTTACTTTTTGTTTAAACATATGATATATTATGTATATACAAAACAAGGAGAATGGCTTATGGGAAGGAAAACAGGCAGACCGACAACAGACCCAAAGGAAAACTACACAGGAATCCGGCTGTCGGACGGTGAACTTGAAAAAATCAAAACCTGCATGGATAAGACAGGAATGACAAAGACAGGAGTTATCCGTGCGGGGATTGAGTTGGTTTATGAAAAGATAGTGGGGAGGTAGCAGTATGGTTTGCGAATATTGCGGTTATGAAATGGTAGAAGGACTTATAATCTGCCCGAACTGCTTGAAAGATACGCCAAACATGAAGCGGAGCAATGTTGCGGTAAAATGGAACAAGAATAAAAAGAATAATGGTTCAAATAAGAAAAACGACGAAATCAATCAATGGTTTGACATGGGGCTGTTTTAGCAGATGCGAGGAAAGCAATATGGATAACTTCAAAATCATATATAAAATTCTCCGAGAGCTGGAGAAAAACATGGGTAACGAGAATTTCTCTGTGGAAACCATATCGGCACAGAAATTGAAAATATCGTTCGAGAAGTGGGAACAGCTTTTAATCCTTATGCAGGATGAGGGATATATAAAAGGGCTTGTATTATCAAAAGACCTTGAATCCCTGTACAGGCACATTACAGAACCAATAAAGCCCCAGATTACAATGAGAGGGCTTGAATACCTTGCCAACAATTCCACGCTTGCAAAAGCCAAGGAAGTGTTGAAAATGGCGGGGGAGATTATTTAGGGAATTAATTCAATATGATATGCAACAAGGCATCTATCTTAGGATAGGTGCTATTTTTGTGCCCGAAAAGAGGTGGAGGTATGGCAACTGTAGATTCTTTAGACATTCAAATATTTGCATCAATGCAGAAAGCAAACACAAGCATAGATGCGCTTAACAATAAACTGAATACACTTACTACATCTCTTTCAAGAAGCAATAATGGAAGTTTGACGGGTCTTGCAAACGGCGTAAACCGCCTCTCCGCCGCCATGCAGTCCATGAAGTCTGTGGGAACGGTGGATTTCACAAGACTTGCAAAAAACATCGAGAAATTGGGGAGTCTGAATGTTGCAAGCCTTAACAGTGCGGCATCTTCCATGACACAGTTAGTTATCAATGGTCGTATCAGAGGTATTCCGAACGGTGCTCGTTGTGCCTTGAACTGTTCAGCCTCGGTCAATTTCCCTCCGGGGGACTGTTTACAAGACCTTTCAAAAAGCTTATAATACATTTATCAGTGCGTCAGTACATCCCATGGTCTGCATCCCGCAGTCTGCGGGCTACGGCATACAGAAAGGTACAAATATGAATTTAAGGGTTGTGGTTTTTCAAGGGGAAGAGACTTATATCAAAAAATTTATAGATTTCCCGGGTCAGTTATATCCGAAGAAAGAGCGTATGCAGGACAGAGAGACGGAGACGGCTCTTTTGCAGGGCAGGCACTGTCTGTGTAAAACGGCGGAGGTATGGGGGATTTTGGTGCTCAATCAGGAGGAGAAGCCGGTAGCCCGCTGTATGGCGAGCTTTTATGAGGGTGATGACTACGGCTTTTTCGGCTTTTTTGAGTGTATTGAGAATCAGGACGTCTGCCATCGTCTGATAGGAACCGTGGGGAAGCTGGCCGGACAGCGGGGCAGGTCTCGGCTCATTGGTCCGGTGGACGTCTCCTTTTGGATGAATTATCGCCTGAAAATCGATCATTTTGGAAATCCTCACACGGCGGAGCCCTATAATAAAGAATACTATTTCAGGCTTTTGCAGGCGGAGGGGTTCTCCGTCATGGAGGACTATGTTTCCGATATTTATTCCACGATAACTGTGAGTGATAAATACACTGAGCGTCTGGAGAAGCAGCTTGCGGAGGGGTATGAGCTGCGCAGTCCTGCAAGACGGGAATATAAGAGCAGTCTGCGGGATATCTATCATCTGATGACAGAGATATCAAAGGATGTTCCGGTTTATAAGGACATCACGGAAGAGCAGTTTTTCGCACTGTTTTCTGATTGGAAATCAATATTGGATTTCAAGCTGGTGAAGCTGGTCTATCGCGAGAGCCGTCTGGTGGGCTTCTGCGCGGCGATTCCCAATTATGGCAATCTGCGAAACCGCGCCCGCACATTGTCGGAACGCTTTCGGGTGATGTGCGCCCGCAGGAAGTCCCGGGAGTATATCCTGTTATATATGGGTTACGACTCAAAACATTCGAGAGTCAAATTCATGCTTTCAACCTGTATTCAAAAGGAGATGATGGAACGGCAGGGCAGCTTGACGGGAGCCGTGGTTCCTAAAAATGATGGCATGGAGAGTCCTTTTGAGGGATTGCCTGAGAATACTTATCGGTATGTGCTGTTGACGGCGCAGCTTTAAAATTTGCATAAAAACAGCCTCTTTTGGAAAGCTTATGGATAGTAAATCCAGGTGCTTGGGCACGGAAAAGAGGCGGTCATGGAACAGAATGCAAAGGACAGCGCAAAATGCAATGCAAAATACAATGCAAAGGGCAGCGCGAAGGACAATGCGAAGGAGAACGTGAGGGACAATGCGGATGCGGTGGATTATACTGATGTGCGTCCCTTTGGCATTCAGGATAAAATAGGTTATATGTTTGGCGATTTCGGAAACGATTTCAGCTTTATTTTTGCCAGTACTTATCTCATGGTGTTTTACACGAAGGTGCTGGGCATCAAGGGAGCGGTGGTGGGTGTGCTGTTCCTGGCGGCGCGTGTGGTGGATGCCTTCACGGATGTGACGATGGGGCGTATCGTTGACAGCATGAAACCGGCGAAGGACGGGCGCTTCCGCCCGTGGCTCCGGCGCATGTGTGTGCCCGTGGCGGTTGCAAGTACCCTGATGTACGGTTTTTTTGTGCGGGATTGGCCCTATGGGGCAAAAATGACTTATGTGGTGCTCACTTATCTTTTGTGGGGCAGTTTTTGTTATACAGCCATCAATATTCCCTATGGCTCCATGGCTGCCGTCATCAGTCCGGAGGCGGGAGACCGAGCCTCTCTGTCTACTTTTCGCAGCGTGGGAGCCAGTCTGGCAGGTCTGGTCATCGGCACCTTGGGTCCCCTTCTGGTGTTTGAGGAGGACGAGCTGGGCAATCAGATCGTGAATCCTCTGCGTCTCACCGGCATGGCGGTGACTTTTGGCGTTTGCGCCATCATTTGTTATCTCCTCTGTTATTATTTATGTATGGAGCGCGTGCATTTTGAACCGAAGGAAAAGGAGCGGCGGGAGTCTGCCGGGGAGCTGGTAAAGAGTCTCTTGCGCAACCGGCCTCTGCTTGCGCTGGTGGGAGCCGCGCTGGTATTGCTTCTGGCGACTTTGATTGGACAGGCAATGAACAATTACCTGTTTCTGGATTATTTCCGAAACGCTAAGGCTATCGCCATATTAAATTTTGTCAGCATAGGCGGTATCTTGGTTCTTGCGCCCTTTGTGTCCAGGATTGCGGTGAAATTCGGCAAGAAGGAGGCCGGCGCGGCGGGAATGCTGCTTGCCGGTATTGTGTATTTGATACTCTTTTTTCTGCGTGTTCGGAATATTGTCCTGTATATGGTTTTGTTCTTTGTCGCGACAGTAGGCGCGGGGCTGTTCAATCTGATCATCTGGGCGTATATCACGGATATTATCGACCATCAGGAGGTGCAGACCGGCAAGCGGGAGGACGGGACGGTGTACGCCATTTATTCCTTTGCCAGAAAGCTGGGACAGGCGCTGGCGGGAGGCGTGGGCGGCTTTACCCTGACGGCTATCGGTTATGCGTCCGAGGCGGCTTCTCAGACTGTGGAAGTGACCGAGCGTATTTACACAGTGGCCACATTGGTGCCGGGTATCTGTTATCTGATTGTATTTTTTATCATGCAGAGGTTTTATCCGCTGACCAGACGGGTGGTGGAGGAAAATGCCGCCATCCTGCGAAAACGGCACAGATAACAAAAAGTGTCATGATGGAAAGAGTCATAGTGGAGGATTGGGTGAAAATGCAGGTGGGAACAAAAATTTGCAGTCTACAGGGCCTGGAAATAAAAACGGAGATTAAAAACGGCAGGGCGACGGTGGAGTTGTCCCTGCCTGTTTTATCGGAAAAGGATATGGATGGTTTTCTGATTTATCTGTGGGATGCTCAGGGAGAATTGGCCTTTTATGCGCTTCATCCTGCCGGGGAGGAGGATCCCTGTATCATCCGGCTGCTGCGGCCGCATTTGTGGGAGGGAGGCGAAAAGCCTTATTTATATAGGTTGGAAATCTATGGAGCAGGCGGAGTGCAGGATGCACAGGAGACGCAGGAGATGTGCGGAGCATGTGGAATGGAAAGGGGGGCGAGACGGAAATTGCTGGCTCGTCTGCCCTTTCCGATACGAGAGCTGACACTGGCGTCAGGAAAAGGCAGCCTGTTAAATGGTTGTACATTTCTTCCAAAACTCGTATACTATAAGGATGTGCGTGCTTTCGGAGGCAGCGGAGGGGAAGCTTTTTGGGAGCGGCTCGAACGCCGTTTGCTCTGGCTGACCGGAATGGGTGCCAATATCCTGAGGCTGGGAGAGGCTGCAGGAATGTCTTCGGAGGAATATCTGAAGCTGCAGGATTATTGCGATCGGGCGGGACTGCTGCTGAGTGCGGGAGAGGATTGTTTTGGAAACTGTGATTTGGAGGGCTGTGCCTTCGGGAAGGACTGTGTGTCCGGAGAGTTCCTGTTTTCCGCAGAGGGCTGTCCCTCCGCCGCTTATTATCTCCAGAGAGCCCGCTGGAGCAGCGCTCCTTTTGTCTATATTCATGCCGGGAGCCTACAGAGGCAGTCGGACGGCTTGTATCGCGTCACGGTTTACAGCAATCAGCAGAGAGTGGCGCTGTTTGTAAACGACGCTGTATTTGGATTTCAGAGCGACGGTCCGGAGTTTGTGTTTCAGGATATTCCGGCGAGGCATTTTCCGCTGCTGCTTGCGGCGGAGGCGGGCGGAAGCAGTATGTCCGTGACGTGTTATCGATAAAACTTTTCCATGAAACGACAAAATAATTCAAAATATTGACACAATTCTCCCCTCTTGCTAGAATACAATTATTAGGCAAACACTAGCAGGATTAGGGGGAAACAGGTATGTACCAGTGCCATGCTCATTTTTATCTGGTTGGCTGTTCGTGTGAAGAATTTGAAATAATAAAGCAGATGTCCCCGCTTGATTGTTTTACGCATGAGTTTGTGGAGAGCGACGGAGCGGAGGAGACATTAGCCGCGGAGGCGGATGTGATCCTGGCGGATATGCAGGATGTGGATATAAGGGAAACCGTGCGGCTTCTGGCGTCGGGGAAGCGGGCAGAGGCTCAGCTGATCCTGCTTGCCCGTCAGGAGCAGGCTGCACTTCTGGATGCAGACAGTTTTGCGGATATTCAGGATATATGGCTTATGCCCATGTCGGAGGGAGAGGTGCGTTTTCGTTTCCTCCGGTGGCAGCAGGCTTACAAAATGAGCAAGGACTTCTGGCAGACCAGCCATTATCTGGAGGCCACGATCAACAATATTCCGAATCTCGTCTGGTACAAGGATAAGGACGGGATCCATGAGAAGGTGAACGACAGCTTCTGTAAGACGGTCAACAAGACGAAGGAGCAGGTGGAGGGGCGCGGGCACGCATACATATGGGATGTGGAGCAGGATGACCCCGCCTGTATCAAATCAGAGCAGGAGGTTATGAGCAAGAAGCAGACCTTTGTGTCTGAGGAGATCATTAAGACTGGTGAGGGACTCAGAACGCTCATGACCTATAAATCTCCGTTATACAACCTCGACAACAGCGTCATGGGAACGGTGGGTGTGGCTATCGACGTGACCCAGGAGCGCGCCTATGAGCAGGAGATCATTCGGAAAAATGAGACGCTGGAGACGATTTTTTCCACGATAGACTGCGGTGTGATGCGCCATACGGTGGATGGAACCCGGGTGATCAGCGCAAATCCGGCGGCATTGAAGATACTGGGCTATGATTCTCAGGAAGAGTTGATGGCGGCCGGTTTTAATTTAATTGCAGCCAGCGTTGTGGAGGAGGACAAGAAAAGGCTTACAGATTGTATCAAGACGCTGAATAAGGAAGGGGACAGCGTCAGCGTAGAGTACCGCGTGCAGCACAAGGACGGGGAGCAGCTGCATATCATAGGCAATATCAAGCTTTTGCAGGAGGACGGCGAGTTGATTTACCAGCGCTTTTTGCTGGATTGTACCGCCCAGAAGCTGCAGGAAAAGAAGAATGAAAGACGTCAGATGGAGCTGATCCAGGCGCTGGCGACAGACTATACCCGGATATGCTTTTTTGATTTGGACACGGGGATAGGCTTTCCGCTTCGCAATGATATCGGCAGTGAGCAGAAGGCGGATTCCGTCTTTCGGGAAGAGATATATCTGGAGGACAGCATGGAGGAGTACATACGCGAGTATGTACATGAGGACGACAAGGAGGCGCTGCGGCGGGCATGCTCTTTAGAGTTCTTAAAAAAGGAGCTGGCGGAAAAGAGGCAGTGTTATCTCAATTATCGTATTTTTTATGAGGGTGAGGTTGTTTATTTTCAGATGAAGGCCGTGCGCGCCGGGACATGGGATGAGCGGCATGGCGTGGTTGTGGGCTTCCGCAATGTGGACGAGGAGACTCGCAAGGAGATGGAACAAAAGAGCCTTCTGGAGGCTGCGCTCTCACAGGCAAACAGGGCGAGCAAGGCCAAGAGCGTGTTCCTGTCCAATATGTCGCATGATATCCGCACGCCCATGAATGCCATTGTGGGCTTTACGAATCTGGCGATTACCCATATTGACCGCAAGGAGCAGGTGGAGGAATATCTCAAGAAGATTATGACCTCCGGCAATCATCTGTTGAGCCTGATAAATGATATTCTGGATATGAGCCATATTGAGAGCGGCAAGATTCATTTGGATGAAAAGCCCTGCAGTCTGCCGGATATTCTGCATGGTCTGCGCAATATCATACAGGCGGATATCAGTAAGAAACAGCTTGAGCTGCACATTGATACGGTGGATGTCCTGCATGAGGATATCTATTGTGATAAACTTCGGCTGAATCAGGTGCTCCTGAATCTGCTCAGCAATTCCGTGAAATATACGTCTGCCGGAGGCGTCATCAGTATGCGCATTGCGGAGAAAACCGGGGCGCCGGCGGGCTGCGCGTTCTACGAGTTTTCTATCAAAGATAATGGAATGGGTATGAGCGAGGAGTTCCTCAAGCATATTTTTGAGCCCTTTGAGCGGGAACAGACTGCCACGATCAGCGGGATTCAGGGAACCGGTCTGGGCATGGCGATCACCAAAAATATTGTGGACATGATGAACGGCACCATCTCGGTGCAGAGCGAACAGGGTGTCGGGACGGAATTTAAGGTTGCGTTTACCTTCCGCCTTCATGCTGAGGCGCAAAAGCTGCAGACGATACCGGAGCTGAAAAACTGCAGGGCATTGGTGGTGGATGACGACTTTAATACCTGCGACAGTGTGTCGTATATGCTGGGGCAGCTGGGGATGCGCGCCGAGTGGACATTGTCGGGAAAGGAAGCAGTACTGCGCACCCATCAGGCGGTGATGCGCAGCGACGACTATTCCGTCTATATTGTGGATTGGCTGCTGCCTGACATGAACGGCGTTGAGGTCACGCGGAGAATCCGCAAGGAGATGGGGCAGAATGTGCCGGTTATCGTGCTGACTGCATATGACTGGTCGGACATCGAGGAGGAGGCAAAGGAGGCCGGCGTGACGGCATTCTGCAGCAAGCCGCTGTTTTTGTCGGAGCTGAGCAGCTGTCTCCGGACGGTGATAAAATCCGATGAGACCGGTGAGGAAAGTACAGGCGTACAGACGAAGAAGCTTCGCGAGGGACGTATCCTGCTGGCGGAGGATATTGATCTGAATCAGGAGATTGCCACGGCGATTCTGGGCGATGCAGGATTTATCACAGAGGTTGCGGCGAATGGACAGATTGCCGTGGACATGGTGAAGAATTCCGAGCCGGGATATTATGAGCTGGTGCTCATGGATATTCAGATGCCGGTGATGAACGGCTATGAGGCGACCATGGCAATCCGCAATCTGGACAATCAGAAACTGGCCTCCATACCGATTATCGCAATGACGGCTAACGCCTTTGAGGAGGATAAGCAGGAGGCGTTAAAATGCGGAATGAACGGTCATATTGCAAAGCCTATCGACATCCCCAAATTGTTGGAGACTGTGGACGGGATTTTTGCTAATGACGCACTGAGAAATAGCTGATCAAAATATTTTTAATGTGATTGTATCGTCTGGCGTATGAGTTTTCCACCCGGATAATCTGGAGATTATGAGCCCGGCAGATTTCGTTTTTCTTGCGGTCGCGCTGTATGACGACTTCATCCGAAAAGTGCTCCTTCCCGTCGAGCTCGATGGCGAGCACCGGGATTTCCTGCTGCTGCAGCTGTTCGTAGACCACGAAGTCAAAGCGGCCGCTGTAGAAAAGGTCGTTATAATTTGAGTTATTCTGAAATACATGGGAGATGGCCACCTCTTTATGCACGGTAAAGCGGCTCTGAGACAGCCAGATGTTTTCCAGAGCGTGATTCAGGTTCTGCAGGAAGGCTTCCTCCGTTGCGGTGCTGAAGGGTTTTACGCCCAGAGCTCTGGAGTTTACCGTCTTTTGGCTCACCTGACACGCACCGTTTGATTTGACATACTGTATCAGCTCGTACAAATCGTCGTCGCCGTCCCTTTGGTGCAGACGGTTTAGATTTTGGGAGCTGGAGAGTACGATCAGTTTGTCCTTTGCCCGGGAGGTCGCCACATTGATCAGCTCCTTGTTGTTCTTGACCCATTCATAGGTTCCCGCGTGAGTCTGATCTGTGATGGCTGTGGAGAACAGAATGATATCCTTCTCATCGCCCTGAAAGGCATGAACCGTCCCGCAGGTCACATTGGTGATCCGCTCCTGTTCCAGCGCTTCTTCGATAAGATTTTTCTGATTGACAAAGGGTGTTATAATACCCATTGTCTTATCCGGATATAAGGCGGCAAGCTTTATGATTTCCCGCACTTCCGCCGGCGCCGTATTTTTGACATTGCTGTAGCTGTCCCGCACATCCACGTAGAGCAGAGGCTCTTTTTCCGGGCTGTCCGTCTTGATGCTGAGCTGAGAGTTGTAATACTTTTTATTGTTGAAGCCGATAATCTGCGGATGGCAGCGATAATGATTGTGCAGAAGGATCTCATCGCTCACCGCGTCACAGGCCAGATAGGTCTTATAAATGGAATTTTTTCTGTAATCATAATCCTCCGAAATCTGATACTTCTTTTTCAGCTTCTCATTTATCGCTTCGTCCAGCAGAATGACGGGATTTAACTGCTGGGGGTCGCCCACCAGCATGAGATTTTCGCCGCGGATAATGGGTACAAGGGAGACAGCGGTATTGCACTGGCTTGCCTCGTCGATGATCACCATGTCAAACATGGGCTCTGGCTCCCCGAGCTTATGCGCCGAGATGCAGGTGGTGGCAATCACTGGAAATATTTTCAACAGCTTTTTGATATTCTCTTTTTCACTAAGGTATTGGGCAAAGCTGTTGAGCTGCGCGTCGCCCTCCTGATACAGTACGATATCCTTCAGCTCTTTATTTTTTGGTTCGTCCAATTTTTTGATATAGCGCGCGGAGGTATAGTACAGGTATTTGTTCAGCTCATTGATGTTATTGTCGAGATAGGATATGGCATCTTCGTCCGTTATCTCGCCTGCGTCCCGCAGCCTTTTGTTTATCTGGTTTAACTGTCGCCCGCTCAGATCAGCCTCAAAGGGCAGCATCTGGAAGCTCTGACCGTGCTGCTTTTCATGCTCCAGCAGGCGGTTCAGCGTCTCCCCACGCTCCTTCAAATCCAGAATCTCCTCGTATTTTTTTAGAAGATTGGACAGCTTTTTTGCCCGCGCAATACGGTCATCCTTGTTGCGATCCAGAGTAGTCTCATAGATGGATATATCCTTTGTGCGCTCATACAATTCTTTTATGTATTGCAGCGCTTCCTTCTGTTTGTCCATATTGCCGAGGCGCAGAATGGGAAAGGGCATGGTTTTGCCGTGGTATTTCATGCGGGAGAGCTTTTCAAACACGCCGTTGATGGGATGATTGTTGTAAGACGCAAACAAGACGGTCTTTTCGTTGAAGAACGCCGTTACAATAGTATTGATGATGGTGTTGGTCTTTCCTGTGCCCGGAGGTCCCTGAACGTAGGTCACCGGATATTTCATGGCATTGTGGATGGCGAGAAGCTGATCCAGATTCACCCGCGGATTGATCAGGGTGATGGGGTAAGCCTTTGTCCTGTTAGGACGGTTTAAGAGGTCTCCGAAAAACGCCTTGAGAGGGATGGTCACCTTATCCTCATGAAACATCTGAATAATGGCTTTGTACTCTCTGTGCAGATCTAGGATAATATCCATGCCCAGCCCGATGATGTAGGGCATGTCGTCCACGCCCAGCACCTGACGGTTGTATCTGGTGACACAGTCTTTAATCCGCTCCTGATTGGCTTCAAAATTTTTTAGAAGCTCAAAATCGTCGGCATCCAGATAACGGCGAATGCTCTGTTTCGTTCCGTTCAGCGTGTATTCCGTGCAGATGGTTATTTCCTCCGCGGGCTGCAGCACTCTTCTTTTGACGTCCAGAAACAGCCGTTTGTATGCCAGTGGATATAGCCCCTTGGAGGTATGGATGCTCAGGACATTCATGGCAAGCTGCTGTATGCGGAGCTTGCCCTTTGTCCGCTCGGTCTCGGAGGTTTTGTATTGAAAATTCTTTACAATGGTACGGAACTGTTCCTCGCTCAGCTCATAGCATTCCCCTGTGAAGCTCTCCCTGTCCAGATAGCGCACCAGCTCAAAATCCTCAGAGTAAGGCACGGCGTCCATGCGGCTGCACATTTCCAGATAGCTGAGAATTTTCAGATTGGCGGTGTTGTCGAACAGCGTGTTGTATTTGTGGGGATTGAGGTAAATATCTCTGACAAGTCCCTGATTGACGGGGCAGTAGGAGCCCTCCACAACCTGAGATGCCGTGATGGAATCAATAAGGATATGGTCAAACTGCTCAATGGAGTATTTTCCCAGATGCAGACCCTCCACCGAGAGCGTCCGCTTGAAAACATTTAAATCCCGGATGCCAATCCAGTATTTTGTATTCTGTCCCTCTTTGTTGTGGTACTCGATACTCAGCCACTTGCCCTCATGAATGGCTCTGAAGATATCCCGGTATATACTCTTCATCCGATTTCTCCGTCTTTAGCATCTAAGATTTTACTACAGAGTATATTTTACCGCATTCTGTTGTTTTTTTCAATTTATTCTATATTGAATTTTCATATCTGATAAAATCATTTCTTTTTTGCGGGCTTCGGCTTGGGCGCGGGAAGTTCCCGGCAGGTAGCTGTTACAAACTCGGTGAGAAATGCCCGGTCGTCAATATTTTCAATCAGAAAATAAGGCTTTGCGCCCTGATAGGGCGGCGCCGTCTCCAGGTTCGGCGCCAGCTGTTTTCCGGCCTCTGTGATTTTGATAAAAAGCTGATTGTCACAGACGAGGGCAAATAATTTGCCGTCGCAGTATAAGCTGTACTCTCCGAACATTTTGCGGTAAGTAATCTGCCCCGCGTCCGACAGCTGGTCGGCGGTGTATTGGACAAATTCCAGATTAGATGCCATGATGGTTCCTCCTGTAATCTGAAGCGCTGTAATCTGCTTAATCCTGTGTGTTAAATCTCTTTTTCCAGAAGCATTCTCAAAATATATTTTACCATAGCATAGACGGATAGGGCAAGTCGCTGATGTGCACTAATATAAAACATTTATTTTATATTTAGTGAAAAGTGATTTAACTAGTGAAGTTTGAAAAGAAATATGATAGTATTAATATACCGAAGAAAGGATGAAGTATATGGACTTAAGAATTGGTGGGCAGATTATACGGAATGTGAAATTGGAAGTGCTGTGTAAGGTATATAGTTCTGCTGCGAATGAATCAGAGGTTGAAAGCATCTTTGAAGAATATTTGAAGGATATGGGCTATGGAAGTGTGGGCGGCTGTTTCACCAAGAGGGCGGCTAAGAATGCTGCCGATAAATTTCCGTCTAAAACAGGCGATGGAGACGGCTATCCTGACTATGTATTTTATGAAAGCGAAACCAGTAACAGGATTGTGGCAGTAGGTGATTTAAAAGCCCCCGATTCCAAGGGCAAAAATAACAGTCTGACAGGCCTTGCAGACTGTACGGATATTTATTTGAAGGATTATAATCAGAAACATCCCGGCGGCAAAATCCGAATCTGCTTTGGCTACGATGGCTTTAATTTTATTATTAAATATTTAGATGATTCCGACAACTGGGTGGATATTACAATAGATGGAGAGAGCTTGGACAGCTTTCCTACAAAAGAAATGCTGAGCCTGATACATAATTATGGGAATGTTTTTACCACTCAGATACAAAAGAATGTGTCAAGGGAAGCATTGGAACCTTATTTTGCGCAATGTGATACTGTTTTCAGGACGGGAAAATCCAGCTTGTCGGCAATTGATAAAGCGGCGGAAATCTCTATTTTTATCTTTTTAAAAATTTTCTCCAATGACGGTCTGGACAAAGAGTTTGCCGATGAGAATGATACCGGTGTATGGGAATATATCCAAAGGGGAAAAGTCGATATTGTCAATAAAATTTTCAAGGACTTTTTGAACAGACAATACGAAAATGTTTTCCCGGATGAATTGATACAGGTTGATTCCCGTATGACGCGGGAATTGGCAAAAATTATTGATCTGATGTTTGAAAAGTGTAATATTGACAGAATGACAGATGTGAAGGGCAATGCGCTTGAATATTACCAGAAGGACTCAAAGGATAAGAAGATAGGAGAATTCTTTACTCCACGCCATTTGATAGAGCTGATGATTGCTTTAGTCAGACCGGAGATAAAGTTTAAGAAGGATGATGCGGGGCATTATATTCTGGATGCTAACGGAAAACGCAAGATCGAATCGATTGAAAGAATATATGATCCTGCCTGTGGCAGCGGTGGATTTTTGATAACGGCATTTCAGACATATCTTGATAAATATGGAAAATATGGCGTCGTTAATGAAGATTTGCGCAAGGATGTCATTTTTGGAAATGAGCTGAAGGATACGACGGTTATGCTGACGAAATTAAATATGATTTTACTTGGAGACGGGCATAACCATATTTCAAATGAAAACGCATTAGGATATGAGAAGGTAGTGCGGCTTGAGCGTGAGAAGGATGCAGATGGAAAATTTATAGATATTGACAGTTCTGTGATAGAGTGGAAAAATGTACATGTGGGAACAGAAACCCGGAGCATGCCTTTTGAGAAGGGAACAGGTCTGCCTGTGCTGGAAACAAAAGGCAAAGAACATAAATTCTGGAAAGCTCATGTAAAGCTGCAGCCGGATGGAATCAGGGAGATGGTTGACTTTATCAATGTGAAGCCGGTTAATGATAAGGTGCGTGAGTATCACCAAAAGTTTTTCGGTAAGTTTGATATTGTGATGGCGAATCACCCATATGCCCTGGAGGAACCCAAAAAACCGGATGAACTGTTTGTCAGACATATGATAGAGAGCGCACGCGCTGGGGGCAGGATTGCCTGTATTGTGGGAGAAACTTTATTGTTCCATAAGACATATACGACCTTCAGAGGGTGGCTTTTGGATAATATAACGGTGGAAGCCATCATATCATTGCCGCAGGGGGTATTTAACCCCTATACGGATGTCAAGACAAGCATTCTTTTGTTAAGCAAAAGCAAGGCGCCCGCAAAGCATAAAACATGGTTAGTCGATCTGCAAAATGACGGCTTTGATCTAAATTTGCAAAGAGCGCCGATTGTGGATAATGACATACCAAAGGTAAAGCACCTGTGGGAACAGTGGGGAGGATATGAGGTTGAGGATGAGGAGGGCAAATCGGTTATTAAATCATTCCACAAAGAGGAGATAGGTTTTGCGGAATTTCATAAATTAGATAAATCAAACTGGTGTGTAAAAAGATATAATACTCCTCTGATGAGTGTGGGAACAAAATATGAATTGTATCCGATTTCCGCATTACTGGAACGTGTGAAGGATGCAGTAGATATTGAGGATAATGAATTATATAAACAGGTAACCGTGCAAATGCATAATCAGGGTATCGTATTGAGAACCGAGCAATACGGAAGCGAAATCGGGACCAAGCAGCAGTTTGTCATTAAGGCAGGACAGTTTTTGATATCCAAAATCGACGCTCGAAACGGTGCATACGGAATTGTCCCGAGGGAGCTGGAGGGGGCGGTAATCACCGGAAATTTCTGGGCGTATACCATCAATAAAAAGAGAGTCCTGCCCGATTACCTGACGTATTTGATGCGGCATGAATTTTTTGGTAAGATGTGTAATGCCTGCAGTTATGGAGCAACAAATCGCTGGTATTTGGATGAGGACACCTTTAAGAATTTTAAAGTGCCGATTCCGAATATTGACGAACAAAAAGAGATATTAAAGCGAATAAAAAAACATACCAAAATAATAGAGGCAGCGAAGCAGAAAATTCAAAATGAAGAAAGCTGTATTATGTCTATTATCAGTGAAATTGTAGGAGCGGATTGATGGAAAGAACCAGATTTTATTCGGATGAGCTGGAAAAAGGTATTGACCTGTTGCTTTTTCAGCCGGACACAGGCAGATACGAGGAGGCGGCGTCGCTGATCCAGGCGGCGTGCGACAGAGGAGAGCCGGATGCCTTTTATGTGATGCTGTGTTATTATGTGTGGGGAGATGAGTCGCTGCAAAAATACCGCAGCCGCTATCTCGACTATGTAAAGAAGGGTATTCAGGCGGGGAGCGAGCTCTGCGCGCTGGGGGCGTCGGAGAACGGTCTGGCGCTGGATGTGCGGGATGTGCTTCTGCACAGTCCTCAGATTTCCGTGCGAAAGGCAAAGGAGATGGCTTTTGGGGGAAATGTCCTGGCGCAGTATGCACTGGGCAGCTTTTATCTGGGGAATGGCGTGGAGCGATACGTCAACAATGCATATTATTTTACTTATGATTATCCTGAGAAGGATAATCCCGACTTTCGTATACATCTGCGGGTCAACAACGGCAGCGAGGGACTTAAATGGATGCTGCGTGCCGCGAAATGGGGATGCCTGCCCGCCTTTGAGAAGGCGTATGAGGTGTTTTTGAGCGGGGCTATGCTGTACGAGAAGCTTGTGCTGGATCCGGATATCAAGGCAGCCGCTGCCTATGCAGAGGAATTTCAGGCGGCATATACGCTGCGCAGCGATTTCTGCGCCAGAGTCGGCGACGGCTATCGGGCGGACGGAAATATGCAGAAGGTGCAGGAGTGGCTGCAGCGGGGCGTGGACGCGGGGAGTCTGAAATGTATTGACAGGCTGGCTGACCTGTATTATGAGGGACAGGAAGGCGTGGATGCGGACAGGGAAAAGGCATTTCAATTGTATCTGCGCAGCGCGGAGCAGGGCTCCCGTGTCGGACAGTTCCGGTTGGGTGAATATTATTTTCACGGCATTTTGGGCGAGGAGGACAAGAAGAAAGCCTTCGACTGGTATATGAAGGCTGCCGAGGGAGAGCACAGCGTGGCGCAGTATTATGTGGCGTCCTATTATCGCTACGGCTGGGGCAATGTGGAACAGGACTATAAGGCGTGTCTGCGCTATGCCCAGCGCGCGGCAAAGAACGGCTGTACCGCTGCCAAGGCTTTTGTGGGAGAGGGATATCTCTATGCCGACAGGCTGCAGAACGGGCTTGTGAAGAATCCGCAGGTCGGCATTCGCATTTTGCAGGAATGTGCGGAGCAGGACAACTCCGATTTGGGCGGCAAGGCGCTTGCGTTGAAACTTTTGGAAGAGGCTGGTCAAAAGAAGTAAATTAATGTCAGCTGAGGCGGGCAGGAGGATATGTTATGAGGATAGAACGGGTGGATGACAAGACGGTAAAATGTTTTCTTTCCAACGAGGAGCTGGAGGAATATGAGATCGATTACAAGGATTTCATATTGAGGAGTGAGAAGGCAAAGCAGGTGGTTCATGACATTATCGAACAGGCTGCGGAGCAGGTGGGCTATAAGCCGCCCAGATTTGCCTTTGACATGCAGATTATGATGCTGCCGGACCAGGGGCTGCTTCTGACATTTTCGGAGAGCGATGTGACCAGTATTCCCGATGCACGACAGATTTTAGAATATCTAAAAGATATGAAGCAGACCTTGCAGAGGACGAAGGAACAGCTTGGTATCGCGGAGGACACGACACAGGCGGCTGCCCCGAACGATGAGGAGGATGCTGCGCCCAAGCCGGAGAAAGCGGTTTTTGCCTTCGAGAGTATTTCACAGCTGATGGATTATGCCGGGGCAATGCCGGCCAATCTCCGGGTGAAAAGCGCGTTGTATGAGATGGACGGCAAATATTATCTGTATCTCCAAAAGGGCAGCGCCTCTTATCAGAGATACTCCCGGACATGTATTCAGGGGCTGGAATTTGGCGGCCTTTACAGTGCGGGTGAGACGGCGCTTCTCTCTGTGCAGGAGCATGGGGAGTGTCTGATAGCGGAGAAGGCATTGCAAAAACTGCGCGGATAAAGGAGGGGATAGGAATGAGGAACAGAGCACATGCATTGATGGCACTGCTGCTGGGATTGTGCCTGTTTACAGGCTGCGGCAGCAAATCGCCGGATGATTATGCGACCAACAGGGGATATGAGGAAGCGGCAGGAGGCGGAGAAAATCGGAATGACGGCGCAGAGAATGCGGTGGACGGAATGGAGGATGCGGGTAATGCGGGGATTGCCAGGGAGGACATCAAGGTGGGCGTTCTCTACATCACCGATCCGGGTGAGGGCAGCGGCTATTCCTATACGCATGATCTGGGTATCATCGGTATGCAGAACAACCTGGGGCTGACGGATGCTCAGATTGTCCGGGATATCGTGAGCGATGGAGATGACGAGGGCACAAGGGCGTCCATCGAAAAACTGGTGGCGGATGGCTGCAATGTGATTTTTACCACCAGCTGGGGCTATATGCAGACAACTGCCGATATGGCGGAGAAATATCCGGACGTCTATTTTTCCCATGGGACGGGGTATCTTTCCAATGGCAAAAATTTCAACAATTATTTTGGGCGCATTTATCAGCCCAGATATCTCAGCGGCATCGTGGCGGGTATGAACACTTCTTCTAACAAGATTGGTTATGTGGCGGCGCAGGACGTCTCCAATTCCGAGGTGACAGGAGGGATAGACGCCTTCGCGCTGGGAGTTGCGGCAGTCAATCCTGACGCAAAGGTGTATGTGGCGGTGACAAACAGCTGGTATGCGCCGGAGCAGGAGGAGGCGGCTTCCAGAAAGCTTCTGGATATGGGCTGTGACGTGATGGCGCAGCACTGTGACACGCCTTATCCGCAGACGCTGGCACAGGAGTACGGTGTGTACGGCATCGGTTATAATTCTGACATGAGCAAGGAGACGCCGGATTCCTGTCTGTGCAGTGTGGTCTGGAATTGGAGCGCCTATTATACGGCAGCGGTGAACAGCGTTATCAACGGTACATGGGATGGCTCTAATTACTATGGCGGCATGGCGGAGGGCGTTGTGGGAGTGACGGATATAGCGGCCTTTGCGGCGGAGGGAACCGAGGAGAGAGTGGCACAGGCCACTGCGGATATCCTGAGCGGGACGCTGAACATATTTGACGGCGAGTTAAAGACCAACACCGGGGAAACGGTGGGTATTGCGGGCGGGACGCTGGATGACGCAACCATCACCGGGGGTATCAACTGGTATTATGAAAATGTAATTGTGGTAAGATAGGAGGTTTGACGCATGAATTTGAAGAAGAAAATGATGCTGAGCGCTCTGGTTCCGGTATTTTTACTGGGGGCAATTGTCATTTTGATTGCATCCACTTTTGTGCGCAAATCTCTGATTGGGCAGGTGGAGAATTCCCTGAGAGGAACGGCGGTGGCCACGCTGGCGGCCTATGACCAGAACAGCGGCTCCTATCTGGAGGCGGCCAACGGCGATATCTGGAAGGGCAGCTATAATATTTCACAATCCCAGCGCTTGGTGGATACCATTAAGGAGCGCTCGGGTATGGAGGTGACTTTCTTCTACGGTGCGGAGCGCATTATGACGTCCGCGGTAGATGCCGGGGGGAATCGTATTCTGGGCTCTCCTGCGGGAGATAAAATCGTGGAAGAGGTATTGATTGGGGGAAATTCCTATTTCAGCAGCAATGTATCTATGGACGGCACGCTTTATTACGGCTACTATCTGCCAGTTTATCAGAGTGACGGCAGTGCTGAGCCCATCGGTATGATATTTGCGGGCGTGAATAAGATGGAGACATTGTCGGACACCATGCGCATTATCATAGTATTGATCGCGGTGGTGGTCGTGGTCATGCTTTTGTGCATGGTGGCAGCAGCCTTCATCAGTGCGTCCATCTCCGGCGGGCTTAAGCGCAGTATTGCCAATGTGCAGGCGGTTTCCGACGGCAAACTCAATGTGCCTCTGGATGACGCATTGTGCCGCAGGAAGGATGAAGTCGGTGATCTGACGCGCGCAATTGGAAATCTCCAGACTGCGCTCAGGAATATTATCGGAGGTATCGGTGAGAGCACGGAGCTTTTGATAAATTCCTCAGATGGTTTGAATCGGATTGCGGGTGAGACCTTTGAAAATGTCGGGAATGTGCAGAAGGCTGTGGAGGAGATCACGGAGAGCGCCGCGGCGCAGGCCAGAGATGCGGGGAGCGCATCGGACAATATCAATCGCATGGGCGAGCTGATCCTTGAGACGGAGAAGGAGGCTCATGAGCTGGGCAGACATGCGGACAGTATGCGCGGCTCCGGCGATGCGGCGGG
>N._stephensi_711_cecum__coassemble_54_pt1 | contig 20488 bp, 13 predicted proteins | sample N__stephensi_711_cecum__metabat2_high_PE_008 | metagenome-assembled genome bin N | reverse complement strand
TGCGCATTTCAGGCTCTACGGCGCATGGATGCGCCTTAGAGCCGACCCGCAAATTGCAGGATACCGATACGCACTATTAGAAAACGCCCGCTCGCCGCCCCGTCTGCCAGGGCATCCCGGTCTCCTCCTGCCGACACTGCCGAGCCATCCGACACTGCCGCCACATCCCTCGCAATCCTTCACCCCGAACAATCATGACTGCTATTATATTCCATAAAACAAAAGAAACAACGGAACATTTTCTAAAATTTTTCTATAGAAACTTTCGGCGCCGTTCCAACGCCAGACCAATCAACCGCTCCGCCTGGTCAGCCATAAACAAAGGAATATTCAGGACATCATCATCCAGCCTCAAATTGTCCAGAGAGAATCGGATACGGAGCCTGACCCGATCCGGGAACAGCTCCTTAAATTTCCTGAGACTCCTGCCGGTGGTATTTGCTTCGGACTTGACCTCTACAGGGAAAATATCATTCTCCCGCTGAATGAGGAAATCCACTTCATAGGGAGGATTATTCCGGCTCCAATACCGGGGAACCACCTCAAACTGTGTGAGCAGGGTCTGGAGCACAAAGTTCTCCGTCAACGCGCCCTTAAACTCGGTAAACAGGCGGTTGCCCTCACCGAAGGCTGTAGGAGCCAGCTGCGCCAGACGACGGAGCAGCCCCACATCCACCAGATAAATTTTAAAGGCGGACAGATCATCGTAGGCAGCCATCGGCAGACCGGGAGCCGTACTGCGGTAAATCTTATGCACCAGCCTGGCATCTGCCAGCCACTGCAGGGCATCCTCGTATTCCCGAGCCCTTGCGCCCTCCCTGACAACCTTATAGAGAAATTTCTTATTCTCCCTTGCCAGCTGGGACGGTATGGACTTCCATATCATAGAAATCTTCGGAAACTCGCTGATATTGGGATGCCTGGCAAAATCCCGCTCATACGCGTCAAGGATGCCGGACAGAGCTTCCTGCATGGCGGAGACATCCCGCGCCTCTGTCCACATCAGCACCGATTCTGGCATACCGCCGGTGACATAGTACATTTTCAGCTTCTCATAAAGAGGATTAAAGAACGCGTCGGGAATCGGTTCAAGGGCATCCACACTTTCCAGATACCTGACAAGGTTTTCGTCGCCGTTGGCAAGCAAAAATTCCGTAAAAGTCATCGGGTCAACCTGCATAAAGTTGACCTTGCCCACCGGGAAAGAAGATGGTTTCGCCAGAGCTATCCCCAGCAGGGAACCGGCACAGGCAATGTGATACTGTGGGGCATTCTCACAGAAATACTTCATAGAGTTGATAACCTTGGCGCAATCCTGCACCTCGTCGAAAATGATAAGAGTCTTTTCCGGTACAATTTTCTGACCGCTGGCCAGCATCAGATTCTGCAGAATCCGATCCACATCCTTGGTAGTCTCAAAAAACTGCTTATACTCTTCATTTTCATCAAAGTTAAAATAGGCTGTATTTTCATAATAGCGTCTGCCGAATTCTTTGAGAATCCAAGTCTTACCTACCTGACGCACGCCTTTTAAAATCAGCGGTTTGCGGTAGGGCGAAGCCTTCCAGTCCAACAGCCTGTTAAAAATCAATCGCTCCATAGATACTCTTCCTCACATTTTTATTGGATTTTATGTGTATAACAATCACATTTTTATTATATGCTGGGTGCATGAAAATTACAACTCAAATCACAAAAAGAAAAGAGGAGCGGTCACCCGCCCCTCCGATAACTGTCTCAGAACACTCCGTTTAAAACAAGAACAAATAGTATGCAGCTCGCTATGATCAAGAGGGCTGCCAGCGCCACGCCCCCATTTATCCTGGTTTTGCCTCCTGCGTGCTCCGACTCGATCAAATGGGAACGCCGCAGCACTGTGATCACAGGTTTATAGAGAAGCATTGTGATTGCTGCATTTAATCCTCCTTTAATCAGGTTGAAGGGCAGAAAAGCGGGAATCAGCAATTTGACGACCTCTTCCCTTGGAACCTGCATGTAGAGCGGCGTGATCAGATAATTCCAGAGCATCATCGCCGCGACCATGCACGCCCAGCCGCAGAGCAGTCCGAGAATGGCGCCGGACAATTTATGCCGTTTTTTATACACAAATGCCGCCGTACACGCAAAGGAACAGCTCGAAATCACATTCATGATAAATCCCAGGATCCCGTTGTCGCTGATGGTGAACAGCTCGATCAGGGAGACGATCAGCGACACGGAAAAGGAAGTGAGCGGGCCGAAAATCAGGCCTCCGATAGCGATAACGACATCCTTGGGGTCATACCTCAAAAAAAGTATGAGAGGAATGCGCCCAAAGACCACCGCCACATACGCCAAAGCGCAAAGCATACCTACCGTTGTGAGTTTTTTTGTCCTGTTGTCCATTACAGATACCTCCAAAATTAAATTTTGTCGGAAAATCTTCGCAAAAAAATCCCCAAATCCAACAGATTCGGGGACACAAAAATGCAGTCGTTAAAAAACGCCTGTTATCCTTCTTTCATCCAGACTTTACTGTTGGTTCCGGACTTTCACCGAATCAGCCATGAGAGCTTTGAAGCCTCCCACAGGTCGCGGACTTTACCGCCAGTAGGGAATTGCACCCGACCCCGAAGAATTTCCATATGAGCTACTATACCACCGCCGCGTCTGAAATGCAAGTGGCATCCTGCATCAAATACTAATTAAATCATGAATTAATCATAGAATTTATCTTCATTGTGAGGCTGATCCGCTTCTTCGGCACATCCACATCCAGCACCTGCACCTCCACGATATCCCCCACGCTCACCGCCTCCAGCGGATGTTTGATAAAACGGTTTGTAATCTGAGAGATATGCACCAGACCGTCCTGATGCACGCCGATATCCACAAATGCGCCAAAGTCGATGACATTGCGGACGGTTCCCTTCAAAATCATGCCGGGCTTTAAGTCCTTCATATCCAGCACATCGCTTCTGAGAATCGGTCTGGGCATGTCGTCTCTGGGGTCTCTGGCCGGCTTTTCCAGCTCCTTCAGGATATCGGATAAGGTAATCTCACCGATGCCAAGCTCCTCCGCAAGCAGCTTTTTATCCCGGATGCGCTTTTCCAGACCGGAAACTGCGGCGTCCCGGGTCTTTTGAGCTTCCTGAGGCTTCTGTGCCTGATTCCCCGCCTCCTTATTCTGCGCCCTGTCTGTCTGTCCGTTTTGCGCCCTGCCAGTTTGTCCGCTTTGAACCTTGCTGCCCGCCATGGCTGCCGCCAATGCCTGTCCCATGGCGGTACTGGTATTGCGAACCTGTATCGGCTGCGCGCCCTGAGTCTGCTTGTTCTGTACTCCGCGCCCCTTCTGTGCACTGTCTGACTTCTGCGCGCTCTGGGAGCTGCGGCCTGTTTGTTCCGCAGCCTTTTTCTGCATGGCCTTCACATCCTCCATGGTGAGGTTCAGCTTTGCCAGCAGCTTCTCCGCCGCCGCGTAGGACTCCGGATGAACGCTGGTGGCGTCCAGAGGATTGTCCCCGTCCGTGATGCGCATGAATCCCGCGCACTGCTCATAGGCCTTGGGACCCAGCTTCGCCACCTTGAGCAATTGTTTTCTGTTGGTAAATCTGCCGTTTGTCTCACGATAATCTACGATATTTCTGGCAATGGTCTTATTGATGCCGGAAATGTACTCCAATAGGGATGCGGAGGCCGTGTTCAAATCCACGCCCACCTTATTGACACAGTCCTCCACCACACCCTGCAGGGCGTCGCCGAGCTTTTTTTGATTCATGTCATGCTGATATTGACCCACGCCGATGGATTTCGGGTCTATTTTTACCAGCTCCGCCAGCGGATCCTGTAATCTGCGGGCAATGGACGCCGCGCTCCGCTGTCCCACGTCAAACTGAGGAAATTCCTCCGTGGCAAGCTTGCTGGCCGAATATACGGAAGCTCCCGCCTCGCTCACGATCACATACTGCACCGGCCTGTCCAGCTCCCGCAAGAGCTCCGCGATAATCTGCTCGGATTCTCTGGACGCAGTCCCGTTCCCCACGGATATTAAATCTACATTATACTTCCTGATCAGGCGCTTGAGCTCCGCCTTGGACTCCTCCACCTTATTCTGCGGTGCCGTGGGATAGATGACCCTGGTATCCAGAACCTTTCCCGTGGCGTCCACCACCGCCAGCTTGCAGCCTGTTCGGAAAGCTGGATCCCAGCCCAGCACGACCTTGCCCGCAATGGGCGGCTGCAATAAGAGCTGCTCCAGATTCTTTCCAAACACATCTATCGCTCCATCCTCCGCCTTCTCCGTCAGTCCGTTTCGGATCTCCCTTTCAATAGCAGGTGCTATTAAACGCTCATAGCTGTCAGCCACCGCCTCCCGGATCAAGGGCGCAGTATAAGGATTTTCGCCTGTAAGCTTCTGCTTTTCCAGATAGCGGATGATGCGCTCCACAGGGGCAATCAGCTTCACAGTCAGCACCTTCTCCGCCTCGCCGCGGTTTAACGCCAGCACGCGATGCCCCGCAATCTTCTTTACCGGCTCCTGAAACTGATAATACATCTCATATACACTCTCCGCCTTTTCATCCTTGGCAGAGCTCTCTATAATGCCCTCCTCCATGGTGATATTGCGGATGTAAAGCCGATAGTCCGCCTCGTCGGAAACCGCCTCCGCAATGATATCCTTTGCGCCCTGCAGCGCCTCCTCCACGGTGGCTACCCCCTTCTCCTCGGACAGATAATGCTCCGCCTCCTGTTCCACAGGCGCATCCGCAGTCTGCGCCAGGATAAACTCCGCAAGTCCCGCAAGCCCCTTCTCCTTTGCGACGCTGGCGCGGGTCTTTCTCTTGGGGCGGTAAGGGCGGTATAAATCATCCACCACCACCAGCGTCTCGGCTGCCAGTATCTTTTCCCGAAGCTCGTCCGTCAGCATCCCCTGCTCCTCAATGCTTCCCAGCACCTGATTCTTCTTATCCTCAAGATTTCGCAGATACACCAGCCTCTCGTACAGATTTCTGAGCTGTTCATCGTTCAGAGAGCCTGTGGCCTCCTTCCTGTAGCGGGAGATAAAGGGAATCGTATTCCCCTCGTCTATCAGCCTGACTGCCGCCTCCGCCTGCCACCTCTCCACCTGCAATTCATCCCGCAATTTCTGTATAATGTCCATATTTTTCCCTTCCTCACATTCCGTTCCTATCGATAATATTCCCGTGAACTCACACGATACTATTCTATAAAAAATTTTTGCATTCTTCAAGCTCTCCCGCGCAAATAAATTTGCTTCCTGCCGCAAAATGTGCTACAGTATAATTATAAAACAAAGGAAGTGGTACAATATGGATTACAATACCCCCGGACAGACGCCGAATGCGACCAGCCCCTTCGACATAGCCGCTCTCATCTGCGGTTTCTGCTCCCTTATATTTTGTTGCACAGGCCTCCTCTCCATTCCGCTGGGAGCGCTGGGTATTTTATTCACCGTTCTCGGCAGACAGAAAGGGAAAAATATGTCCGCCATGAGCATCACGGGTCTGGTGCTCTCCATTATCGGTCTGGTTCTGGGACTCCTGATGAGCGTTTATCTTATAGGCATGTCCCTGGCCGATTCCCTCCAGGAAAACTTCTGGGATGACTACCGGAACGGTTATGACAGCTTTTTCGACAACTATTATGACAATGATGATGATGACGACTATTTCGATGATAACTACGATGAGTATTTTGACGATCATTATCATGATGATTACCACGGCTATTATGACGACGATTACGATAACTACGACGACTATTTCGACGATTTCTTCCGCGATTATTACGATGATGATTTTGATTTCGACGACTTTTACAATTATGGCTTCGAGAATCTGCGAAGCCGCTGACACATACTGACCCAGAGCTTATCATTTTTATCATTTCAGGAGGTAACACTATGACGATTTCCGGCTTTGGCAATTATTCGGGAACTTATTCAGGAAGCTATTCCAGCGGCTACCCCGGCAGTCTGGCTGTCTCCGACGGCAAAAAAGCGCCCGGCGAGGAATGCCAGACCTGTAAACGGCGCAAATATCAGGACGGCTCCGACGAGATGGTTTCCTTCAAGACGCCGCAGCACATCTCTCCCGAGAACGCAGCCGCCAGTGTGAGAGCTCACGAGCAGGAGCATGTGAGCAATGCCTACTCGGAGGCCGCCAGAAAAAACGGCAGGGTTCTCCGGGCTTCCGTGTCCATCCACACAGCCATCTGCCCGGAATGCGGTCGCTCCTATATATCCGGCGGCACTACCAATACCCAGATTAAGTATTATAATGAAGAAAATCCCTATCAGAAGGACTTGAAAGCCACCGACCGCACAAAATACCTCGGTATGCACGCCGACTATGTCGCCTGAGCACGGACAGCCATTACAGACAGACACTGCAAATCATACAGATATATGGAGTAGAAATAACCATGGAAAATTCTTTTTTATCCGGCGCAGCGCTGAAAGCGAAAGCAAAATCGGCGCTGGTCGGGAAATACGGCAAATATATTCTCGCAAGCCTTGTGGTGGGTCTTATCACAATCGCAGTGCAGTACGCCATCACCCTGATGGCTCTGCTTTTTTTCAGTATGTGCATCGTCATGGGGGAGGCTCTGTTCAGCGGTCGCTCCATGGAAGAGATTATGGTGCTGACAAACGATATTGATTATATGCAGCCATACGCAGTCCTGTTCAGCGGGTTTAATTATGTGCTGCAGATAGGCGTCAGCATTTTTACCACCGTATTCACCGTTGGAGTCTGCCTCTTCTGCCTGAATCTGGCCTGTGGCAGAGAACTCAAAATATCCGATGTCTTCTACGGTTTCCGCCATCAAATGGGCAAATCCCTGAAGCTTTCCGCCGTGCTGGTTCTGGTGAATCAGCTCTGCTATCTGCCCGCGAATCTTGTGTCCGGTCTGATCCGCATCAAGGCTCCCGGGATATTGATTTTCGTCATGCTGCTCCTGTTTATCGGATGCTCCGCCATCTATATTCCCATCAGCCTGAGCATCTCCCAGATGTTCCTGCTTTTGCTGGATTTTCCCGGGTACAAAGCAAAAGAGCTGATCAAGCTCAGCGCCCATATCATGAAGGGACATAAATGGCGTCTGTTCTGCATTCAGCTCAGTTTTCTTCCGTTGATGTTTTTGAGTATACTCACTCTGGGCATCGGAAACCTGTGGCTCACCCCCTACATGAATATCACCTACACCTTCTTCTTCCTGAATCTGATGCAGGCGAGGGAAGCTACTTCGTCGATTCCGACGTATTGATCCATTTCAGATAACCATTGATAAACAAATCCAGGGCGCCGTCCAGCACGGCGTCCACATTTCCTGTCTCCACCTCCGTGCGGTGATCCTTCACCATCGTGTAGGGCTGCAGCACATAGGAGCGGATCTGATTGCCCCAGCCAATCTCCTTCACCTCACCGCGAATATCGGAAAGCTTCTCCACATTGGCCTCCTTCTTTAATAAAAAGAGCTTTGCCTTGAGCATCTGCATTGCCTTGTCCTTATTCTGGAACTGGCTGCGCTCATTCTGGCACTGCACCACAGTTCCCGTGGGAATGTGGGTGATGCGGATAGCGGAGGAGGTCTTGTTGATATGCTGTCCGCCCGCGCCGCTGCTTCGATAGGTGTCGATGCGCAAATCCTTCTCGTCGATATCCACGTCCAAATCTTCCTCGATATCGGGCATCACATCCAGCGACACAAAAGAGGTCTGCCGCTTGCCCTGGGCATTAAAGGGAGAAATGCGCACCAGACGATGCACTCCCTTCTCCGACTTCAGATAACCATAGGCATTGACGCCGTTGACCTGAAAGGTCACCGACTTGATCCCCGCCTCGTCGCCGTCCAGATAGTCCAGCACCTCCACCGCAAAGCCCCTTCGCTCCGCCCAGCGGGTGTACATGCGGTAGAGCATCCCCGCCCAGTCGCAGCTCTCCGTGCCGCCCGCACCGGCATTGAGCTTCAGAATGGCATTGCTCCCGTCATACTCCCCCGACAGCAGGGTGCCGATGCGCAGCGCCTCAAACTCCGCGATAAACTCGTCCAGCTCGCCGCGGATTTCCGCCGCCATGGAAGCGTCCTCTTCCTCATAGCCCATCTCGATCAGCGTCAGGATATCGTCATACTGCGTGGAGAGCTTGTCGCACTGCCCCACCGTATCTTTCAGATTCTTGAGCTCCTTCATCTTGACATTGGATCTGTCGGGGTCATCCCAGAAACCGGGAGCCTCCATCTCCATCTCCAACTCCTCAATGCGCTTTGATTTATTCTCCAAGTCCAGAGAGTCCCGCACCTCCTTAAGAGGCGTCTCATAGGACAGAATCTCCGTCTTCATCTGGTCTAATTCTACCATCGGAACAAAAACCACCTTTGCCAAATTTTATTTACGTCCGCAGCACTGCTTATATTTTTTGCCGCTCCCACAAGGGCAGGGATCATTGGGATAAATCTTGGCATTCTCTCTCTTTTTGGGAGCCTTTGCCAGAGAATCGTCCTTGTTCGTGCCGGTGACCTTTGCCACCTGCTCGCGCTCCACTTTCTGCTCCACCCTGATATGCAGCAGCAGACGCACGGTCTCCTCCTTGATGTTCTGCGTCATCTCGTCAAACATCTCGTAACCGCTCATCTTATACTCAATCACCGGGTCGCGCTGGCCGTATGCCTGCAGCCCGATACCCTGACGCAGCTGATCCATATCGTCGATGTGATCCATCCATTTGCGGTCGATCACCTTCAAAAGGATCACGCGCTCCAGCTCACGGATGGCCTCCGGCTCCGGAAACTCCGCCTCCTTGGCCTCGTAAAGCTTCACAGCCTCCTCCTTGAGCTGCTGTTTCAGGCTGTTCTTCCTGCCCTTCTGCACACGCGCCGCAGTCACGGGCTCCAGAGGAACCGTGGGCAGCAATAAGGTGTTCAGCTCATTATAATCCCACTCGTCCTTGTCCACATCGTCATTGATGCTGATATCCACACAATTCTCCACTATATCCGTGATCATCTTATAGATATAATCGCGCATACTCTCGCCGTCCAGCACCCGGCGGCGCTCCTCGTAGATAATCTCCCTCTGCTCACTCATGACACGGTCATACTCCAGCAGATTTTTACGGATGCCGAAGTTGTTATTCTCAATCTTCTTCTGGGCGGACTCAATCGCCTTGGTCAGCGACGAGTGCTCAATCTCCTGTCCCTCGGGGATGCCCAGCGTGTTAAACATCGTAATCAACCGCTCTGAGCCAAAAAGCCTCATCAGATCATCCTGCAATGAGATATAAAACTTGGACTCGCCGGGGTCTCCCTGACGCCCGGAACGACCGCGCAGCTGATTGTCAATCCGCCTGGACTCATGGCGCTCCGTGCCGATAATCTTCAAACCTCCGGCAGCTCTTGCCTCCTCATCCAGCTTGATATCCGTACCACGCCCCGCCATGTTGGTGGCGATGGTCACAGCGCCGTGAATGCCGGCGTCCGCCACAATCTCCGCCTCCATCTCATGGAACTTGGCATTCAACACCTTGTGCTGAATACCGCGCTTTAACAGCATACGGCTGATCTCCTCACTGGCCTCGATGGTGATCGTACCCACCAGCACCGGCTGCCCCTTGGCGTGAGCCTCCTCCACCGCACCCACAATGGCCTGCAGCTTCTCCGCCTTGGTCTTATACACGGCATCCTGCAAATCCTTTCGCACTACCGGCTTATTGGTGGGAATCTCCACCACATCCATCCCGTAAATATCCCGGAACTCATTCTCCTCGGTCAGCGCCGTACCGGTCATGCCGCTCTTTTTATCAAATAAATTAAAGAAATTCTGGAACGTGATGGTCGCCAGCGTCTTGCTCTCACGCTTTACCTTCACATGCTCCTTTGCCTCAATTGCCTGATGCAGACCGTCGGAATAGCGGCGTCCGGGCATGATACGTCCGGTAAACTCGTCCACGATCAAAACCTGATCGTCCTTCACCACATAATCCTGATCGCGGAACATTAAATTATGCGCCCGCAGCGCCAGGATAATATTGTGCTGGATTTCCAGATTCTCAGGGTCTGCGTAATTTTCAATATGGAAGAAGCGCTCCACCTTCTCCACGCCCGCGGCCGTCAGGTTGATGACCTTATCCTTCTCGTTTACAATAAAATCTCCGTTCTCCTCCTGCACCACACCCATGATGGCGTCAATCTTGGAGAGCTCCTGCATGTCGTCGCCGCGCTTCATCTGGCGTGCAAGCAGATCACAGGCCTCGTACAGAGAGGTTGACTTGCCGCTCTGTCCGGAGATGATCAGCGGCGTTCTCGCCTCGTCGATCAGCACCGAGTCCACCTCGTCGATGATGGCATAGTGCAGCTCTCGCAGCACCAGCTGTTCCTTATAAATCACCATATTGTCGCGCAGATAATCAAACCCCAGCTCATTGTTGGTCACATAAGTGATATCGCAGTTGTACGCCGCCTGACGCTCCTCGCTGGTCATGCCGTTTAAGACCACGCCCACCTTCAGACCCAGAAACTCATGCACCTGCCCCATCCACTCGGAGTCACGCTTCGCCAGATAATCGTTCACCGTCACCACATGGACGCCCCTGCCCTCCAGCGCGTTCAGATAGGCCGGCAGCGTGGACACCAGCGTCTTACCTTCACCTGTGCGCATCTCGGCGATACGTCCCTGATGGAGAATAATGCCGCCGATGAGCTGCACCGGATAATGCTCCATATTCAGCACACGCTTTCCTGCCTCCCGCACCGTGGCAAATGCCTCTGGGAGCAGATCGTCCAGAGTCTCCCCCTCAGCCAGCCGCCTTTTGTATTCATCGGTCTTCCCCCGCAGCTCCTCATCCGAGAGCGCCTGCATCGCAGGGCGAAGCTCCTCGATCTTATTCACCAGCGGCTCGATACGCTTTAACTCCCTGCTGCTGTGAGTGCCGAAAATTTTTTCTATTAATGTCATATGATTTCCTTTACCAATCTGCGCTGTGCCGTCTCATGTCAGCGCGAATTTGCCGTCCGCTCCCGGAAAACCTCCGCCCGCAAACAGCCTATCAATTATTTTACCAGATTTGCCCCACAGATTCAACTCCCCATTATCACGAAAACTGTGAACAAATTATAAAGCAAATTATAAATATTCCTAAACACGAAAATTGAAATTGACATACCAATCCCCCAAAAAGTATAATAAAATTAATAATATTATGATAATTACACATTTAATGATGCGAGGCTGTTATTATGGAGAGACTTTCTACACCGCAGCTGCTCCCCGGCATGGTCGTGGCGCAGGACGTTCTGAGCTTTGACCGGAAACTGATCCTGTCCCGGGGGACAGAGCTCACCGACAACTTAATCACAAAGCTGGACTTGTACGGCATCCTCACGGTCTATGTGGAGCAGATGGCCGACACGGCGGACACGGGGGCGGAGGCTGACGCCCATGACATCTCTTATTTTGAGCGCATTCAGAATTCCCCCGTCTTCAAAAAATTCAAGGCGGACTACGAGCTGAATGTGGATTCCTTCCAAAACGCCCTGAACAATATGGTGGAGCGCAATATCGAGCTGGATGTCAACACGCTGCTGCAGAACACGCTGGACATGATCGCCGACGGCAAAGGCCAGATTGGCATTTTAGACATGCTGCAGAATCTGCGCGAATACGACGACTCCACCTTTACCCACAGCATGAACGTAGGGCTCATCTGCAATGTGCTGGCCAGATGGCTGAAGTTTACGCCCGAGGAGGTGGAGCTTGCCACCGCCTGCGGCCTGTTCCACGATGTGGGCAAGCTCATGATCCCCCACGCCATCATCACCAAACCTGACAAGCTGGACACGGAGGAATTTGCCCTGATACAGAAGCACCCCATCACCGGCTATCAGATGCTTCAGGCGCAGGACGTGGACGACCACATCCGCAATGCCGCCCTGATGCACCACGAGCGAAACGACGGCAGCGGCTATCCCATGCGTCTCACCGGCGATCAGATAGACGACCCCTACGCCCGCATGGTGGCCATCGCGGACGTCTACGAGGCCATGACTGCCGCCCGCGTATACAGAGGCCCCTTATGCCCCTTCCGCGCCATCGAAATATTCGAGCAGGACGGGCTCCAGAAATACGACGCCAAATATCTTCTGACCTTTATGGAAAATGTCGCCAACACCTACCTCCAGAACCGCTGCCGCTTAAGCGACGGACAAAAGGGAGAAATCATCTATATCAATCGCGACAAACTCTCCCGCCCCACAGTGCGCTGCGGCGATACTTATATCAATCTTGCGGAGCGCCCCGATCTGACAATCGAGGAATTATTGTAAAATCGTAAAAATCAAGTGACAGAAGGAGGCCGCATATTTCATGCAGACAGACAAACATCTCACACTCTATATCAACTGGAAGGACTGCCCCGCAGACGCCCACTGCTTTTCCACAGTGACCAAGGCTCTGGAGGCGATGGAGAGACTGGCTCCGCTGCCTGAAAAAACCGCGGCTGCCCTGACACAGAACAAAACCTTCCCTGCACCGGATTTTGACGCCGTGCCCGTCACGCTGTACATCGGCGCGGGCACCTATCGGGAAAAGCTCCTTGTGGCAAGGCCTAAGGTGACTATGATCGGCGAAAATCAGAAAACCATTCTGGTCTATGGTCAGGGCGCCTTTGAAGAGATGGCGGACGGCGAAAAGCGCGGCACCTTCCGCACTGCGTCCGTGCGCATCGACGCACCCGACTTTACGGCAAGGGACATCACCTTTCAAAACGACGCGGGCTTCGGTCACACAGTAGGTCAGGCTCTGGCTCTCTATGTGGACGCCGACCGCTGCTATTTTGAAAACTGCCGATTTATCGGGAGTCAGGACACACTCTTTACGGCTCCGCTTCCCCAAAAGGAGGCAAAGCCCGGCGGTTTCCGGGGTCCCGGCGAGCACAAACCCCGGGTGATGGGACGCCATCTGTACCGCCGCTGCTTTATCCAAGGCGACGTGGACTTTATTTTCGGCAGCGCCACCGCATGGTTTGAGGCCTGTGAAATCTACTCCAAAATGCCCGAAGACCGCGAATCTCCCAAAAATTCTGACGAGGAAGTGGTCTACGGCTATGTGACGGCAGCCTCCACCTTCGAGGAGATTCCCTACGGCTATGTCCTCCACGCCTGCAGGCTCACCAGCGACTGCCCGCCGCACACAGTTTATCTCGGCAGACCCTGGAGAGAGTTTGCCAGAACCGTATTTTTACAGTGCGAGCTGGGCGAGCATATCCACCCCCTTGGCTGGAAGGACTGGAACAAGCCTCATGACCATTTCTTCTATGCCGAGTACGACTCCACGGGTCCTGGAGCCGCCCCGGACAGACGGGCGGACTTCTCCCACCAGCTCACGGCTGCACAGGCTGCGGAATACACCATGGAAAAGGTACTGGACGGGTGGACGCCCATGGATGCACAGTAAATTGCAACTGTACAAGAAAGTAGCGTCGCAAACGCCGCAAGTACGAGGTGACTCCTATTTGATACCTATTTAGCACTGTTTATATTGCGATCATCTTTCTTCTTTAGCAGCTGAGACGTGTCCAGCGTCTGTTCCGTCCGCGCGGATTTCCTGGTTCGCCCGGACTTTCCGGCGCGCTTTGATGCTCTTGCTCCCCCATTTTTTTCCTCTCCTGCATCCGCACCCTCGGCAACTCCGCCCGGCGCACGCTTCCTGTCCGCCGCACTTTCCGCACCATTCGCGCCAGCTGCACCATTCGCGTTATTCGCGCCAGCTGCACCATTCGCGTTATTCACACCGTCCGCACTGTCCGAGCTATCCCCGGATGATTTCCGCGCATAGCTCCACCCGGGCACATACTGGAAACGGCGCATCGCCACATCCAGAAGGAACAGGACTACCGCAAGCCCCAACAGCCAGTTGGTCAGGGGATAGCTTTCTCTTGCCCCCGTGCGTATGCGGCTCCAGACAGGATCCTGCTCCGTGATGACACGCCCGTACTGCTCCACAAAGCGCAGATAAGAATCCGGGCTCACGTCAAACTTATATTCATCCGAAAACTGCACTGCTGCGGCGGTCGTCATATAACTCTGGATTTCTCCGCCCTCAGTCCTGCGTATATTAAAATGATACAGTCCTGTCTGGGGCGTGGAAATCTCCGCCTCATATCTGCCCGGAGCCACAGCATGAAGCTTCTCCTCACTGCTCTCCCCCTGCGGATCGATGACCGTCACCAAAACCTCCGTGCCGCCGCCATAGCCCTCCGCCTGATAGACCACATCAGTCACTTCGCCCACAGTCACCACATTTACGCTGTCCTCTCCCATATTGGCATTTCCGGTAGAATAGTCCACAACCCGCTTCCACAGCTGGACATAGTCCTCCTGTCCCACAAAGGCGCCGCTCCACTCCCCGGTGACGTCGCTGTTCCACGCCGCTGTCCGCCCCAGTCCATATTGCCACACCGTGAGGATCGGGTCATCCTTCTCCGTGGAAGTGATGACCGGGCTGGACGCCGTCTTTGGCGTAGCCGCGATATATCCGTAGAGCACAGGCCAGCCCTCCGCGAACAGATTGCCCGTCAGCTCATGTCCCCTCTGCACGGACAACCCGAATACACCATTCCGGATATAGCTGTCCCCTCCCAGAAATACCTCCTGGGCAAAAATCCTGGGGATATCGCTTGCCAAATCGGAATAATAATACCTTCCGCCGCAGTCCTCCGCCAGCCGCTCCAGAAGCTGCGCGTCAGAGCCCGCCCCCACCGCCACGGTGGAAAGCGTGATCCCTCCGCTCGTATAGGCATCTGTCACATCCACAAAATCAGAGGTCTCCCCCATGCCGTCCGTGAGCAGCACCACATGCTTCACCGACGCCTCGCTCCTGGCAAGAGCCTCATAAGCCTCCTGCAGCGCCGGCTTGATCGTCGTACCGCCGCCCTCGCTGATTTCTCTGATCCTGTCCTTGATGGCGGTCTTATCCTCCACCTTCTGCAGCTCCACCTGCCACTCATATTGGTCGTCAAAGGTCAAAACTCCCACAAAATCCTTGCTCTCCAGATTGTCCACCGCCACGGTAGCCGCACGGATGGCGACATCCAGATTGGTGGCGCCGGAAGCGTCCGCCTCACTGAGCATACTGCCGGAGTGGTCAATCACCATGACCATTGCCATAGAGGGCGACTCGTTCACACTCCGAAGCTGCATATCCACCGGCAGCACCGTCTCCAGCACCGTGTCCCGATATCCGCCCAGAGCAAAGCTGTCCTCGCCGCCGCAGCAGATGAATCCGCAGCCGTAATCCTTCACATAGGTCTCCAGATTTTCCAGAAATCCCCCGGGCAGTTCATCAATATAGGTGTCCACCAGGATCATCGCCTTATAATCCAACATGGCATCGATGCCTTCAGGCGCGTTCAGCGCAGATACCATACTGTAATCGCAGCCCGCCGCATTGAGTACGGAGACAAAGCCCGACACATTGGTATTCTGACCCGAGATGACGAGCACCCGCGGCGGCGCCTCCACCACGGAATAGGCGCTGAAAGCATTGTTCTCCGGGCAGGTGTCCCCTTCCGCCTGCACCTGTACCCGTAAGCCCTCCGTGGAACCGCTGCCCGCATTCTCATCCACCTGGGCGCTGAACACAAAGCGGTTACTGCCCTTATTTAAATGCACCTGCCCTGCCAATTGCTGATCGCTCCCCCGGTAAAGCGTTATGACTGCATCCGTGTCATAATTGCTCTCCACCAGCACCGTGGCGGAATACTTGTCCCCGGGATGCAGATAAGTCGGGAGCGTCACATTGTCGATATAGGCGTCCGGCGTCTCCTCATTCTCATAGAGCAGCGTCAAAAACTCCGCCCGGCTGGCGGTGAGCGCCTGAGCCATATTATGGATATCCCCTCTGGTCTCCCTGCCGTCCGTGAGCACCACAAGCCGCCCGCTGTAATCCCCGGGAATCAACGTCAGAGCCTTGGAGACAGCGTCCTCGAAGTTCGTAGCCGCCTTCTCCGGCAGAGTCATCAGTCCGCCGTAATGCTTCTCCGCAGTCAAAAACTGTTCCACCAGCGAGTTCTGTCCAAAGGTTACAATCCCATAAACATTCCCCGCAGGCATCTTCTCCACGGTCTCCCGCAGATACCTTTCCGCCTCCTCCAGATGCTCCTCATTGCTGTTGGAGATATCCACCACAAAGACCGTGGCAGTCCGGCTGCTGCCCCGCCGGAGCTGTATGCCAAGGAGCGCGAGCAGCACACACACAAACACCGCCCCTCTCACAATCAGGTAAAATTTCCCCCGATAGCGCATCTGGCGCACATAGACAATCCACTCTACCACCAACAACACTAACACAAGCACGAGAAACAGGTTGCGCAGCGTCCTTTTGACCTTCTGCAGCTGCAGCCCGTCCGAATCCGCCACGGAAAGCGCCTCCGCCCGTCCATCGGACTCCGTGCCGGTCTGAAAGCGCACCACATAGGGCTCCTGATAATCCGCATTTCCCAGCCGGTACAGCCCCGCCTTTGCGGGACGGCTCTCAAACTGCGTCCTGTCTATCTCCGCCCAGGGCTGCAGGGCAATCTCCTCCCCCGCGTAATAGACATTCGAGGCAAGCCATGAGGTATCCGAGAGATAAATCATGGCATTTGCCAGAAACACCGGAAACTCCGCCCGAAGCGGGAAATCCGACTCCCGGATGTCAAAGCCCACCACCACCTCTTTTGCACCGTCCGTCTCGCCGTAATAGCCCACGCACTTCCCGTCGTACTCCAAAAAGCTCTCCGCTCCCTCCGGCAGCGCAAAGCAATAAGCCGTATTCACCCCGATACGAAAGCCGGACAGCCCGGAAGTCAGATCACAGTCCGTCATGTCCAGCACCACATTCTCCAGCCTCTCTGTCACAGTGCCCGCATTTCCTGTATTGCCCGCGGTGTCCGCATCGCCCGCATTGTCCGCCCCGCCGTTTTCGCTCTGTGCTCCCACGAAAATCAGCCGGTTTCCCGCCGCGGACGACGGCTTTTGCCCCGCATCATAAATCACCACATTATAAGCGCCGTCCGCGTCGGTCTTCGCCTTGGTGACGCTCTGCCCCGTCACGGCCAGATACGCCTTCTCGATAAAGGTATTGCCGTCTCCCACCAACAGCCCGTCAATCAGATTCTCCCGGCTCTTTACCGCCTGAGAGACATTGTCCTTCGCCAGACTGTCTCCGCCGGAGCCGGAATGCGCATCCGAGGCGGAACCGCCAAACACAATCCCCTCCAGACGGGAAGTGAGCGCCTCACCCTGCCATTCCACTCCCTCAAACAGACAGACCGTACTCTCGGAGGGTGCAAGACGCGTCTGCGCCAACGCGATGAGCCGCTCCTCCTCATCATACAGGCCGATGTCAAAGGCAGCCTCCTCGTCGCTGTAATTGACCATGCTCACCATCACGTCGTAGAGACCGTCCCCGCGCCCGGCAAAGACGGTATACTCATTTGCCACATTTAAGACAGGCTCTCCCACCACATGGAGCTCCTTCCCGGCAAAGCCCTGCAGCTCCTCAAACTCCTGCGCACCCGCGCCATCGGTGTACACCAGTAAATCCGCGGCATTTTCCGCCCCCTGCGCATCCTCTCCCGCAAGTCCCTGAGCATTCCCCCCTGCCAGGGTGTCCAGAATGCTCTGCGCCAGGACAAGACTCCCGCCGCCGTCACTGCATTCCAGCTTCCGCAGCGTCTCCGTCAGGCTCTCGGCATCCGAGATATCCACCGCCAAAAGCTTCACGCCCACAGCGTCCACCGTGACCACGGAAAACTGCGTATTCTCCGCGGTGCGCACATACTCGCAGGCCTGCTCCACCGCCTCCTCCAGACGGCTCTTCCCCGAAGCTCCCACATGCTGCATACTGCCGCTGGTGTCAAAGAGCAGCACCTTCCTTCCGCCGCCATGCCCGTCCGTCCTGACAAAAGGCGACATCAACGCCACCACCAGTAACGCCACCACCAAAATCTGCAGATACATCAGAATATTGTGGACAAATTTCTCGAAAAAAGTCCGCGACTGCTCATTCTTCAACAGCTTCTTCCAGAGCAGATTGGAGGATATCCGATAGTCCAGCCCCTTCGGTTTCAACAAATATAAAATTATGATAATCGGAACCGCTGCCAGAAAAAACAGCGGCCATAAGCTCTCAAATATCATATAGCATCCTTAAATCCTGAAAAATCAGTTGATGAAAATCCGTTTCCGTACTGCACACCGCATAGAACGCCCCCGTCCTTGCGCACTCCCGCCGAAGCCCGGACAAAAAGACCTGCAGCGCCCGCTCATACACGCGGATGCTCCCGGCGTCCAGAGTCAGCCGCAGCGTGCTCTCCTCTTCCATATCGATCAGATTCCGGGTGCCCGTGAGCTCCACGGAGAGCTCCTCCCCCGCCAGCACATGCAAAAACACCGCCCTCTGTCTGCGATAGTCCAGGAGGCGCAGAAGCTTCCCCATCGCCTCCTGCTCCGTCTCCAAAAAGGCCTCCTGCAAAAAATCGCTGATTATGACCGTCACTCCCGGTCCCTTTAACGGCAGATGTCCGACAGCCTCAGCGATATCCACCTTCCCGTCGAATACCCGCTGCTCCAGCCAGTCCGTCATCCGGGGCAGAGCCCTCTTTCCCCCGGAAGCCGCAAAGGGCGCCTGCATATTCTGCATATCGTATAAAATCACCCGATCCATATTGTTCAATCCCATATAGCCCAGAGCAGCAGCCAGCCTGCATGCCAGCTCACTCTTTTTCGCCGCTCCGTAATCCATGGAGGCGCTGCTGTCGATCAGGATGGAGACCACCGCCTCCTTCTCCTCCATGTACTCCTTCACATAGAGCCTGTCCAGCCGCCCGTAGGCATTCCAGTCGATACGGCGGATGTCATCCCCGGGCATATACTCCCGAAAATCCGAAAACTCCGTGGACGAGCCCTTCTGCATGGACTTGCGGTTTCCCGTCAGATTCATGGAAGAGCGGTGCCCCATGGCGAGCCGGAGCCTGGACAAGGTATCAAAAAATGCAGCATCCAGCATCATACTCTCACCCTCTTTATGGTTTTTTCGCAGCCAAAATCCGCTGAATGATCATATCCTCAGTCACACCCTCGCTGATGGCGTCAAAGCTGGGGATGATACGATGCCTGAGCACCGGACACGCCATCTCCTCCACATCCTGAAACGCCACATTCAGCCGTCCCTCCAGAAATGCCTTTGCCCTCGCCGCGCGGATCAGCGCCTGCGCCGCTCTGGGGCTTGCCCCCTCCCTGATATGGGGATTTGCGGCATGAGTCTCCATGACGATATCCAGCAGATAATCCATCACCGCGTCCGCCACCGGAATCTGATTCACCAGCGCCCTTGCGGCGAGCAGCCCCTCCCCGTCCATTTTCTTTTGAATTGCAGCAGCTCCATTTCCCTCCGTCAGAGCCACGATTCCCTTCAGCTCCTCCTTAGAAGGAAAACGCACCAGAATCTTAAACATAAAGCGATCCAGCTGCGCCTCCGGCAGAGGATAAGTCCCCTCATTTTCGATGGGATTCTGCGTAGCCAGCACAAAAAACGGCTCCTCCAGCGCGTGGCTGTCGTTTCCCACCGTCACCGTGTGCTCCTGCATGGCCTCCAGCAGAGCCGACTGCGTCTTGGGCGTGGCACGGTTGATCTCGTCCGCCAGGATCAGATTGGCAAAAATCGGTCCCCGCTCAAACGAAAAGGAACTGCCCTTCTCGTTCTTGACAATGATATTCGTGCCGGTCACATCGCTTGGCATCAAATCCGGGGTAAACTGAATCCGCTTAAAGGACAGGTCGAAAACCTTTCCGATGGTGCTCACAAGTCTGGTCTTTCCCAGCCCCGGCATACCCTCCAGAAGCACATTGCCTCCCGTGAGCATGGCCAGCAGCACCTGACGGATGATTTCCCGCTGCCCGATGATCCCCTTTTGTATCTCCGCCTCACAGTCCGCAAGCTGCTGCGCCATATAAGCCGGATCCTGTAATCTGCTTCTGTCCACTTCACTCATAGCACCGTGCCTCCCAAAATACATATATAAAATGCTTCTATCATAATATCTCTAATTAAAGCTTGCAAAATACTTCTTGATCACATCCTCCATGCCGCTGGGATAACGCCCTGCGGCAATGCCCTCGTAGGCGTTGCGCTCATAGCTTCCGATGACCGCCTCATGGGACACATGCGTCCCCTCCCAGCTCAGACCGTTCTGGGCGCGGAAATACTCCGAAGCGTCATGGTCTACGGCATTTCCCGTGAGATTTTCACTGTCGGCAATGGCATTGGGAACACTGACATAATCATGAGCGGCATTGCTGCTCCCGGTTCCCCGTCCGCTTCCGGAACCGTCTCCGCCGCCCTGTCCGCTGCTGCCCTGTCCGTCTCCATCGCCCTGTCCGCCGCTGCCCTGTCCATCTCCATCGCCCTGACTGCCGCTGCCGGAGCCCTCTCCATTGCCCTGACCGCTGCCCT
>N._stephensi_711_cecum__coassemble_53_pt1 | contig 21089 bp, 26 predicted proteins | sample N__stephensi_711_cecum__metabat2_high_PE_008 | metagenome-assembled genome bin N | reverse complement strand
GTGCCATTTTACCTCTTATTTTTTCCTGCGTCTTGTAAAATATCTTCATTTTTCAATTTTATCGGCTTGATTTTCTGTCGGTATTATGTGATGGGAAAGGGCGGTTTTATATGCAAAAATTATATTCTGAAATATCAAAAAGGAGCCTGCACAGCTCCTTTTCCAGCATTATAATTGTTACTTTTACTATTTCATGCATATAATATTTTACAAACCGTAAGCGGTTTTACAACAAATATCCTTACGCCAAATTTCTACTTATACCATTTTAAATACTTCATAAACCGCCTCTAAACAATCCTCTATTGTAAGTGCTTTCCCATTTTCAAAAAACACTGATGTAACAGCACGATTCTTACAGCTCTCCTGAGTGGATATTTCATCATCAAAAATATCCCTAATTTCATCCAAATCCGCTTTGGAAATGTCTAATGCATTCTTCCAATACCTTACAAAATGTTTCTTAAATGATTCATAGTCAGAATAAAGCCCCATTGGATTATCTTGCAAACCATATTGCACTGGCTGAAAAAGAGATGCTATATCCCTTACATAGCCATAAATCAAATCTTCCTTACCCCTGACATTTGACATATTTGCCGATGCAGAAGTAATATCAAGATTAAACTTCGCCAACATATGATTTTGAAATTGATTTCCCGCGATAAAATATTGCTGCATACCACACCTCTTTCTAATATTTTTATTATCAAATTATTGCTAACAACTCTCCACAATCTCCATACCGATCCTCCAAATTTCCCGCCAAACATTTCATTACAATGTTAATCTGTTTATCTAACAAGTGTGGAGCGGCACTGCTTAAATATGTCTTCATGTCGCTTCCATGAGGTGCTCTCCCACAAAGCAACCAATACCAGATTGCACCTATAGAATATATATCACTCCTGCAATCCCTCATTTTCGGATTTTCCTGTAATAAGGGGTCAATAAATACTCCACCAGCCACTGTCTCACCCGTCTTGGTAAGTTTTGTGTTATTGTCAGTATCCAAAAAAGCACTAACCCCAAAATCAATAATCTTAAATACCTTTTCTTTTGTTGAAAACACTACATTGCTTGGTTTTAAATCTCTATGTATAATTCCTTTTCCATGTGCATATTCCAACCCACACAAAATAGGTTTTATCACTTTTACACTATTTTCAAAACTTAACATACCATACTTTTTCTGTAATCCGTTTAAATCATATCCCTCAATATACTCCATCCTTATAAATGGTCCTTCTGAAATTCTCCCAGCATCATATATTTTAACAATATTCTTATGATTTAGCTGAAAAAGCATCTTTGCCTCTCTGAAAAAACGCCTCTCGCCATTTTTCTGCTCATCCGATGATACAAAAATCGGAGAATATACTTTCACTGCAAAATCCATATCCAAACAATCATTGTGATATTTGAAAACAGAACCAAATCCACCATATCCTATCTGTTCGACTCTTTTATACTGCTTTATCTGCAAAAAAGGATCTGCTTCTTCGTCAGAATGTTCCTCTATATATTCAATCAAACTATTTATAGAATCCGTAATCAACGTCCTTCTACCTGCATAATTTCCAGATTCATTCTGCATATAGCGTCTAAATTCATCTGCTGTCCTACAACTTCTGATAAATTTGGGAATCCTCTCTTTAATATTTACATTTTCCAATAAAGAGTTTCTTGTCTGGATATAATATTGATCATCAATCGTTCCATCAGTTGCTTTTGACAATAACCCCATTTTATACTCATCCAGCATATCTATCAATTCTGTTTTTGTCACTATCCCATCACTCTCTTTAAATTAATTCCACTTTTGTATTGAAAATAATACTTTATGCAGAGATATTATATCCTAAAACACTCAAAGCCACAATCCCCTACGTCAGAACTTTAGTATTCTTTCAATCACTTTTCTGATATTGTCATATCTTCTGCTTTTTCAAGCCATTTCCTTATACTTTTGCCAAATCGCACCAAATTCTTATGACGTCAATTATTGATAGCCGCCTGTGCCGCTATTACCATTTGTAGGAAGCTCGACTTCGGACAATATGTAATTTTTCCGTTTTCCCTCTACCGAAAGAGGAAGATCGTCGAAAAAATTAAATTTCCAAACAAAGCAATCCTTATACACAACAATTTCCTTCACGAAAGCATCAATGACTTCTTCTGGAATGGTATGATCAGAAAAATCAAAATCTTTTTCCAAGCCATGTTTCAGAACCAGCAGTTTGTCATTAATCTCCTGTTCCGTCAACAGGTTATCTGCCTCATAACCTTCGAGAATTTTCTCATAATACTCCTTTTCGGAAATTAGCTGTTTCTTTTTATTTTCAAAGACTTCCTTCGAGATTTCATTGCCGATACGCATATCAACCAGATTGTCATACTTCTTTTCAATTTTTTCAATCTGGCATTTCGTATCTGCAATTTCTTTTGAGAAGTCCCTGATTTTCTTTTTTAACGAACCTTCCAAAAGGTCGTTGGCAATCCGTATGGCATTTCCTTTATCCTGCCAAAAATACCGAAATGCCACGTCTGCCATCACTTCCAGTTTCCACGCCGGTACCATAGGCGAATCACATATCCCCTCCAGAGACAGACCTTTTTTTGCCCTTGTTTCTATTGTTCCGGTCTGGATGGAGCCATAGCATTGGTAAGCATATTGCAGACCATTTTCTGTCCTTCTCCACACCCTCCGGTTAAAGGTATGTCCGCAATGGCATCTTAACTTTTTGCACCACACATCATTTGATGTATGCTTTCCTCTCTTTCCCCGATTTTGCCAAGACATGGATTTCGAGTCAAGGATCTGCTGTACTTTTGCAAATTCTTCTTTGGTCACAATCCTTTCGTGAGTACCCTCAACTACAATTTTTTCCACTTGACCAAAGTTTCTTATTTTCTTCTGTTCCAGATAATCCGGAACATACTCTTTACGATAAACGATTGTCCCGCAGTAAAAAGAATTATTCAACACCCTGCTTATATTTGAGCAAAACCAGTTTGATTTTCCGGTTGCCGTCTTTCTTCCGGCGCTTTCCAAAGCAAACTGGATATCTCTAAGTCCATGCCCAGCAAGGTAGAGATCAAAAATCATTCGGACAGTTTTTGCCTGTTCTTCATTTATGACAAATTCCTTACCAACACGGTCATATCCCAAGACATTTCCATTTCCATATGGAACGGCATTTTGAAAAGAAACCATCTGTCCCGCTTTTACTCTTAATGATGTTTTTTTGCTTTCGTTCTGGGCAAGAGTCGCCATAATTGTGAGGCGCAATTCCCCGTCTTCATCATTCATCGTCCAGATATTATCTTCTGTAAAATAAACCTCAACACCAAGCTGTTTTAAAATCCTTGTCTGCTGCAAAGTATCAACCGTATTTCTTGCAAACCTTGATACCTCTCTGGTCACAATCAGGTCAAATTTTCCATCCGCAGCATCCTCCATCATTTTCAAAAAGCTCTTTCTCTTTTTTACAGATGTTCCGGTAATGCCTTCGTCGATATATCTTTCGTAAAGTTCCCATTCCGGATGAAACGAAAACAAATTATCATAGTATTGAATTTGATTTTCCAGAGCCGAAAGTTGCGCCTCATGCTCTGTAGAAACTCGTGCATAAATCGCCACAATTCTTTTTTCCAGTGTAATTAACTCCTTCTGCACCAGAGCCTTTGATAATTGCTAATTTTCGATACCAAAACTTTTTTCAAAGACTTGGAGCTGCTGCTCAACCACCCCAAAGGAATCGGGGGCAGAAGTCACCAACAATTCAAGAACCGTTTTTTCAGTCCAGTCTTCACATTTTGAATTGCTTGGCGAACCGTAAGCGTTCAGTTCAGGTATCAATCTTTGTATTCTTTTTTGCTCATTATCCGTCACCAGATAATCAATCGAAATATACGGCATATCTTTTTCCTACTTTGTTACTAAAAGAGTATCAAAACATCTCCGTTATGTCAACTACATTTATCTTTTTTTCTAAATTATTTTTAATATCTTCAAAAACATCTTTTGATATTTTTCCAGCGTGGTACAAATGCCGGATCATGGCAAATGCCGCCACGTAATCTTTTTGATCTTCATTTTCTGATTTATCCAAAAAACCAACTCCCTTTCATTTCAAATTATCAGACGGGCAACAGGACGCATTCCCTGTTCGCATTGGATTTGCACCATCATTCTTATTATGACCACAGTTATCCCATGGAAGTATCATTATTACGAGAATCATTCATCGCCCCGTGTTGCTCATACACATTCATTCCAAAAACGTAAACGCTCCACTATCTTATTTTCGACCTGCCTTTTCTGTGAAATATTCCTCGACCAAAAGGATTTTTGGATACAGGTCAATCCCGTTTTTTGACACACATTCTGTGTGCAGATAATATCAGCGTAATGAAATTGCGGCTCGTGATCCTCTTACGTCCCGTCTGCAATTATTTATGTAGTTTTCAAGGTGCATAACCATTAAAACTTGTAAATCCAAAAAGCACATAAAAAGTTTTATATGCTTTACAAGATCAGCAAATTCTTCTTGGCTGCCATGTTTCTCCTTTTCTAACCTCTTTCCTCAATGAATTGGGACAGAATAATTTTTTCCCGTTCATTAAGTGCCACGTCGTTCATAATTCTCTGGAACAAACTTTTCTGTTCCAAGGTCAGTGTTCGTCTGTATGGGTGGTATCCTTCAATCAATTTTACGCAGCCATACCTCCCCCGAACAGTAACCACCGGATATATCGCTGACAAGTAACAAATATCTGTCTGGATTGTCCTAGAGCATACGCCAAGTTCTCTGGCAAGAACATCTATCTTTTCACTTCTGCGATATACTAAAATATTGATAATCTCTAATCTTCGTGTAAAAGTTTCCATGTATTATCTCCTCATGTTCTCACCTCATTTTTATTATAAGGAGAAATCCCGAAGGAAACTTTCTTGATTTTCTGCAATTATTTTTTTATGTGATTCTAAATGCTAGGATAGCATAATTGTATATACAATTCAATATGTTTTTGTTGAAAACCGCACAATTTAATTGTATAATTGAGTTGCACCGAAAGGTGCATTGTTTCTAAACGCCCGCCTAAGCGGGCAGAAACCAGAACTTCCTACGGACAGTTCTGGGAGAAAATAGCAAGCACTGGATTTGAGTACCCAAATCCCCAAAATTTTACCCAAATTTTGATTGTAAAACATCCACCGGATGTTTTAGCCTTCCACCCGACAAAACGGGTGTCCGGCTGCTTGTTAGGGCTGCGCCCTAAGACCTGCTGATTAAGCCAGAATTTTAGAAAACTGTTTTTTTAATGTAATTCGTGGCTTAATCATAAATAGCGGAGTATAATCCGCATATCTTTAAAAGCGAAAGGAATGGAAAAGATTGAGAAAATCAAGTGAAGAATATGAGCAAAACCGAGAAAGAAAAAACCAAGTAAAAGTATATCTTGATGATGCCGAACTTCTGATTTTAGAAGAAAAACTCAAGGCATCCGGTCTGAAAAACCGTTCAGACTTTTTACGTCAGTTAATTATTTTTTCCGGCGTGTATCAGTTTGACTATTCCGAAATTTCCAATATGAATTATCAGTTGGAAAAAATCGGAAACAACATAAACCAAATTGCACATAGAATGAATTCCGAAAAGCACGTTTACAAAAGCGATGTCGAGGAAATAAAAAGACTGATGGAGGAAATATGGCATACACAAAAATCCACCCTATCGTGGCTACCGTCGGAGTAGCGGTCGATTACATTTGCAATGAAAAAAAGACAAAGGATGTGCATGGTAACAGCGAACAACTGGTAACATGTATCGGCACGTCAAAACAGACTGCGGCATATGATTTTAAATTCGATTTAAGCAAAACCAGACAGAGCAAAAAGCAAAATCATATGGCGTATCATATCGTGCAGTCTTTTGATCCTTCAGACGGAGTTTCCTTTGATGAAGCACACAAAGTCGCCCAAGAATTTTGCGACCAGTATTTGAAAGGAAAATACCGGTGTGTCATAGCTACCCATAGGGACAAGGAACATGTTCATAACCATATCATTTTTTGTGCTGCTGATTCCGTTGAACACAAAAAATTTAACGACAACAAAAGCAATATTTATACGATCAGGAACCTGTCAGACAAACTCTGCAAGCAGCATGGTCTTTCCATTATCACACAGCAGTCTGGGCGCAAAGGAAAATCCCATTACGAATGGGAACAAAATAAAAAAAATAATTCGTGGAAATCCATCATGGAAGCCGACATAAAAGATGCCATCAAAAGCGCCCATTCTTATGAAGAATTTTTGCAAATCATGTCCGAAAAGGGATACGAATATAAAGGTGAAAAAATCGGGGAAAACGAGCCAAAATTTCTCGCCTTCCGAAGTACAGCCAAAGATCAAAACGGAGAAAATCAGGAAAAGAAATTTGTACGTGTGTCCGAGAAAAATTTCGGCAGGGGAATGACAAAGGAAAAAATCCAAGAACGTATTGCAAATAAAGAAAAATGGCTGGCAGAAAACAGGCAAAAACGAAAAGAAAAAGTACAGCCGACAGATTATTCCAAACAGCGGATCATTGACACTTCTGCGGAAAAATACGCTGACAGTCAGGGGCTGAAAATGTGGGCAACACGGCAGAACATGAAAGCAGTACAGGCTATCCTCAATAAATACGGTTCTATCGCTCAAATGCAAAAAACATTAGAGGAAAACAGTGCTGCCATCGCCGCCGGAAACGCCCAGATACCTTCCAAAGAAAAACAGATGCGGGAGCTTACAGATGTAATCCGCTATGCGGAGCAGTATAAGGAAAACGAGGTGTATAATTACAGATATAAAAAATCACCCAATCCCGACAAATACATGCGGGAGCATGAGCCGCAGCTTCTCCTCTACGCCCATGCCGTTCAAAATCTTAAGAAACGGAAATACAAACCGGAGGAGACAGATCCGGACGAACTTAAAAACAGGTTGACGGATTTGGAAATAGAATGTGATGATCTCCGAGCAGATATTAAGGAACGTCAGGCGGATAATAAGCAGCTAAAGCATGATCTTGAAAAATTAAAAGAATATGGACTCATTCAAAATACTGCCGTGGATGCAGAGCAGAAGAAAAATCAAGACAAACAGTTATAAAAGGGAGAGTGAAATAAAGGGTATTCTCCCTCCCTTGGCGTTGAAACACCCCCTCTTAATCATCATCAATACCGTTATTCCTTTTATGAATGTTCTCTGAACAGTGCTGCCCTATGTCCTGCGCTTTCCTATCATTTTTACATTTTTTCAAGTCATCCCATGTAGTACAATATTCTTGTTGAACTACTTCTTTCTTAGGTGGCGTTGACAAAGATGATTCTCTTTCGTTAGTCCATTCCATATAAGCGGACTCTAGGAGCTTAAAATCGCAGCTATTTCTCACAAGCCCCGGCTCCACTTGATTTACTACTCGCCCATAAGTTACTTTAGCTTGGTCTGCTATTTTATCCCTATTCTTTCGGCAAAAAGCAAGCTCTTTTCTCACCCGCTCCGCTTGCACAGAAGATAAATCATCACGAACCAAGATACTTAAACAATTGCTTGGAACAGGAATCATATATCGAAACCTTAATGTCCCTAAGTAAGATCCCTTTTTATCTTTACCTTTAATCAACATATCGTCTTGCTTATAGTGTAATTTTGAAGATACTGGTACAAAAAAGTTAATATTATTGATTTGCAAGACCGCACCATAAAAAAATTTTGTATTACCACTGGAATATTCTGTATTAGGAATACATGTAAATCCTCGTACTGCTTTTTCTCGTTCTTTCAGGAACTTCAAATAATCGGAATTAACATAATAAAAATCAAGTTTCATAATCTTTATCTCCTGTCTATAAAAAAGGGCAAGCACATAATGCCTACCCTTTTTTTGATTACTTTTAATCTCGCATTTTACAAGCTGCGAAGCACTCACGATAGTTAATCTCGCATTTTACAAGCTGCGAAGCACTCACGATAGTTAATCTCGCATTTTACTGGCTGCGAAGCACCACGAGGTAGGTGTGTAATCAAACACCTCAGACATTTTCATGTCCAATGTTAGTATAACCCAATACTTCAAATTATGCAACTACTTTTTATATTTTGCAAGTAAACCCTTTTCATTTGCATCTAACACTTCTTTAAAATACTGACTTATGCCTATTTCCCTGATATAAGCACATTTTTGTTCTGCCACTGTTTTGTCGTCACTGTCAGTAATTGGTTCGTAGCGTGGAAACTCTTTAAAGAAATCTTCCCTCGTTACTACTTCAAATTTTTCCGTTTTATTATCTATGTTATATTCTAAACCTACTATGAATTTTTGTAACATTATCCGCTCCTTTCTATGTTCTGCTTGATTCTCTTTTTAATACTGCTAATGAAATTTCCCAATCTTTATCCTTTGACAGTATTTCATCAAGGATGTAATCAGGCGTTCTTTTATTATTTGCCACCTCAAGCCTAACATTTCGATTCTTGTCTTTTGCTAACATCGCAAGGACGTAATCGGGCGTTCTTTTGTTTCTTGCTACTGCGTAACGAACATCCGGATTACGGTCTTGGGAAAGATGTTCAAGGATGGCGGCAGGCATCTTAGGGCTTCCGTTATCCGCCATGGCAAAACGGACATCTGGGCAGCGATCTTTGGCAAGGCGTTCCAAAACAGGTGTGTCTTCCAAAAATGGTAAGGGCATTGTTATATTCTGAGCGACGGCAAGGCGGACACCCGCATTTTTGTCTTGTGCCAGCTTTTTAAGGATAGAAACAGGCACGTTAATATTCGTTGCCACATCTTTGCGGACATTCGGATTATGGTTTTCCGAAAGCCGCTGTAATATTGCCACAGGGGTTTGTGGGTTAGTTGCTGCACAGGAGCGCTTTACCTCTTTATCTTCGCGTTCTTCCAACCACACTTCGATGGGTGTACGTAACAGTAACAGCAGGATAGACAGTGCTTCCAGACCAATCACATAACCCATATAATCCATAGGAGACGCAGTACAATGAACCAATAATAAAACTATCCCCTGTATTATCAATATCAGCTCCGTAAGAATAACCATTTTCTTTTCCTCCTCCAAAATTCTACTCATACCTTCATCTTTTGACAATATTTCACCAAAGATACGATAATAACAATACTAAAAATAGTGCCGCTGCACCAATTATACAAGCTATATAATCCATATAATCCACGGGAGACATCATACAATTTAAGATAAAAGCCGCCAACAGTATCAACAACAATAACAATAATGGAAAAAATGACATTTTCTTTTCTCCCTCCAAAATTCTACTCATACCTATAAAAATATTCATAGGTGAGCCAATACAAAGACGACAGGCTTTCTATATCCTTGCATATCTGCCACATCCGTCTTTCTTCCGGTTTTCTTGTCGCTGCTTGTTGCACCGTCAAATCTTCATCTTTGGACAGTATTTCTAAAGCCGAAACAGGTGTATGATAATTCCACGCCACTGAATAGCGAACATCACTGTCTTTGTCTTTTGCAAGTTTTTCCAGTACATTTGCCGGCGTATTAGGATTCCTCGCTACATTACAACGAACTGTTGCGTTCTCGTCTCTAGCCAACGCCGCCAGCACATCTACAGAGGCGTTTCGATGATTGGCTACAAAACTACGAATACCCCAATTTTTGTCTTTGATCAACATTTCCAATGTTGCTACCGATACATTGGGATTCCTTGCAACATCACGACGAACTTGCCAAATTTCATCGTTAGCCAGAGTATCCAAAACGGATGATGGCGTGTTTTGGTTCCTTGCCACAATACAGCGGACAACATCATTCTTATCCTTAGCCAGTTTTGCCAGCTTAACTACAGGAGTATCTATGTCCTCTGCTACAGCAAACTTATTTTTCCACATTATTCATTCCCCCTGTTTTCTCTTTTTCTTCTTTTTTTTCTCTTTTTCTTCTTTTTCTTCTTTTTTTCTTCGTCCTCATCTAACAACATCTGCGCCAATATAAGTGTTGATAATAAGCCCATTTTCTTTTCCTCCCATGACAGCCTTACGGACATCTTCCACTGATAAACCCTCGGTTGCTTTCTTTCCTGCCTCGTAGCCTTTCTCAAATATGCCATTGCAAAAGTCGCTCATTTATCCGTGATCCATCTTCTTAACATCCTTATATGCTTTTCTGTTCAACTCATACTGTTTCACTGTACGCCACCTCACAATCTCTAAAATATAATATTCCTCTCCGTCCACCGCACCCCACTCTGGCTTTCCTTTGCCAATCCTAAGCCTGCAGGATGCCGTGAACTGAGGACTGTCACTTCTATATCCATTCCGGAATATGATAGGTACCGGCTTTGCTCCATACTCATTGAATAATCCTGCATTGGCGAACCTCGTTGTATAATATGACTTAATCTCCCGGTATTCCTCTTTCTTTTCTCCGGAACGGATCATGTCAAACCATTTTCTTTTAATCGGAAGTACCAGCATTTTGTCGCCCCCTGTCTCTTGCAGCAGACCTGAACATCATCAGCAGCATTTCCGATACTGGTCTTTCCCTGTCCTGCCGCCTTGCTTTCTTGACTGCCCTCAAATTATACCATTTTCCGCTATAATGCAGTCCATCCGGCACAAATACGCCAACATTCCACGGTATCTCATTCTTGACTTTCTCGTACACTTCCTCCGGCATTACATAATAATTGTAATCCCCCAAGAAATTATGTCCGTTCTTTGAATGGAAGTCCTCCACTGAGGATTTAACCTCATAGCAGAAAAAATCACCCTTTTCAATACCAGATACCGTATTATTTACTGGCTTGAATTTCATATAGTCCACCCTTACCGCTTTGGTGGTGGCATAATCAAATGTTACCTCTCTTGCCCAATAAATCCTCGGATCGTTATGCGGCGATATGTACCTTTGGACTGAGATAGACAACATTGCCGTAACCTCCGCTCTACTTTCCATCCCCTTTCTCCTTTGCCGAAATGCGGCTTGCCGTGATACGGCTATGCATACGAATGTCTGCATCTACATCTCCAGCAAGCGCTTCTAATACATTGATGGGCGTACACAGGTTTGTTGCAACATTCTCACGTACCCAATTATCTTTATCTCTGGCAAGCATTTCAAGGACAGCGGGTGTTGCTGCCGGAGAAGCTGCAACCATCGCCCTTACGTCGCTATCCTTGTCATTGGATAATTTTTCCAAAATAGAAGCAGGCGAATTTTTATTTTCCGCAACTGCTTTGCGGACTTTAAAATCTTTATCTTTAGCAAGCATTTCTAGGACCGGAACCGGCATATTTTCGCTTGTTGCCATGTATTCGTGCAGCCTCCAGCCAAGATCCTCATTAACAAGCGCTATAAGTATATCAGTTGGTGTGTCTGGAGAATCCACAATTTTCTTATACTCGATCAGATTCCATTCCCAGTCATAATTCTGCATCCGTTTTTTTTCACGGTTGATTACCACCGTAGAGACGAATATAAAAGCTATAACAAAACTAATAATGATTTCCCATGGGGCAACCTGCATGACATTTACCTCCTTGTCTAAAATCTTATAAAATCTCGCAATTTCTAGGGTGTGTTTGTCCCTTGAAATTCTTCCACAATTCACATTTTCCATATCTGTCTGACCGACTTTCACAATCAGAACATTTTATGTCTCTCATTCTCGGTCTCGTATTTCTGTAATAGACAAGTCTGCAATGCTTACTGCAAAACATAGCATCAGAGCGGTTTGAATAAAATCTACTGTTGCAGTTCCAACATCTAACAGATTTTACGAATTTACCACCAAAATATGCACCATCCATTCTTTTTCCTCTCTTCCACTCCGTACTTGAACTTTACTGCCTCAAATTATTCCCCATTTGATGTTTGCAATAATTCATAGCACTCTGGGCATATTTTGCCGTATAAGCCCGAAATACAGACAATAAAGCCATCATTCAGCGTTGCAGCACATATTGGACACTTTTGCTTTAATTCCTCCTGCATCAAGCTGAAATATGTTTTTTTCCTTTTTTTGCATAACTTAGTTTTCATTAAGTCCCCACATCCGGAATAAAAAAACACTGTTTTCCTCGCTATCATATCCACCCTTGCATCTATGTACTTTTGTAACAGATAACACCCGATTACCTTTGCACCTATGTGTTCCTGAAAACACATACCCAAATAGTATCTAGTTTCCTCTGCTGGACGAATCCATACAGCCATGTACTATTTTCCCATCCGGTATTTGGCTAAAAATCAACCATGGTTGGCAAATCAACCATAACTCGCCCAACTATCACAAAGCCGATTTAGGCAAGTGTTTTTGTGCGTTCTTTCTCAGTGATTTTGTCTAAATTATTCATAAAACCACACCATTCGTCTCTCAATGCCTTCTGGTTATAATTACCGGTAATTTCATTATCAAAGTGTCGGATCAGGAACGCACGATATATTGTCTGGTTGATCGTTTTTCCTTCTATGACAACATCCTTTCCGGCAAAAAGCCGCTCGTCAGACATTCCCTTTTCATGCTGATACCAGTAAAGACTTTCCGGAATATTATGCCTGCACACTGGCATTAACCCTCTGCCGGTTAATTTGACATCCAACTTCCTAAAAAAAGTTGATGGCGAAAACTCATGAATGGCTTTTCTCCTTGATTTTTTTCTCTTATATTCCTCGACAGAAAGCGGCTCATTTTCGTCCCATTCTGGTTTAAGCGTAAGGAATGATGTATCGGCAAAGTGAAAATTATCTCCCATAGACAAAAGCTCTATAATCGTTTTATTTTGCTGCAATGCCTTTTGCACATTATGCTTGCGATACAACTCTTTTAACTCCGCTCTTACCTTTTTATAGTGATTAGATTCAATCCATTGCAAGCGTTTCCGTTTCCCGTCTTCCCCCACAATTCCCCGCCTAATAGTGCCATCCTCATTATAGTTATCCGGATTATTAACCTTTCTCAAGTGGTTCAGTTTATTATGTAAAAAGTCCCTTTGAGCGGCAAACGATTCTGCATCTGGCGAAAGACTGGTACAGAATATTCTATCTGAAGATACTGCACACAACATGCCTCTCCACAAGGCAATACCAACACTGCCGGTTCCAATAGCATGTTTGGGATTGCCCTCTGCATCCATTTTAACAAAAGGCGCCCTCTCGACAGTAAGCTGGCAGTAATATTTTCTCTTTCCCTTCTCAATTTTTTTCAAAATCCTCACCAACTTAATCGGAGCATCTAACATTTCCCGATCATACACGTTATTAGGACCCTTAATATATAGCTTAACTTGCTTTGTTTTTGCATTACGATTAGAGCATCGCACATAGTATCCCTCTTCGTCTTTCAAAAAACGTATGCCAGTGTGGTTGTCCGATACCAATGTTATGGATGCATCAAATTTTTTAAATGAAATCTTCTCTCCATTTCCAAAAAATAACTTTTCAAATGCTGACCACATAGGAATGCCTATACCAATGGATGCCATGGTAGAAGAAATATGTTTTTGATAATACTTTGAGGAAATTCTTGATTGAGAAATAAATCCAAACTCTGAAAAACCATTGTTCCGCATAATCTCATTTTTTCTTGCATATGCAGCTTTTAATCTATCAGATTTTTTTCCAGAAGATTGAAGTTCCTCCTTAATGATATCATTTAAGTTTCTCCACTCCTTAGTCTTTACCATTTCTTTATATTTTTTTAATTCCATGGAGAGCATGTTATTGTAGATACGACGGGAACATTCCATTTTCTTGTCTAAAATATCTTGCTGCCATGGTTCTGTAATTAGAGCCAGCTCTATGATAGAATACTGCTTATTCTGAGACATAATTCTTAATACCTTTCTATCTATATTTTCTTCTATGATGCTTATGATGACCTTTGCGCCCACGCACAACACCCACAATCCTTTGCACCCATGTGTTCCCGGAATGGTACAAAACTGATGCGCCTCATATTTACTGGAAAATCTCCCTTTGCATCCATGCGTTTCCGGAATAGTACAAAACCTCCGGATCTTCTCGCTCAGACAGTATGCCCTTTGCACCCATGCGTTTTCGGAATAGTACAAAACCTGCTTTTTTTACAAGCATATCAAGAATCTCCTTTGCACCCATGCGTTTCCGGAATAGTACAAAACCTCAAATTCACATGTCCGAATGGTATTTAGTTTCCTCTGCAGGACGAATCCATACAGCCATGTACTATTTTCCCATTCGGTATTCGGCTAAAAATCAGCCTTGGTTGGCAAATCAACCTGTGATATTTCAATCCCATAGTCTATCGACTGTTTCTGGCTTAAACTTCGATTGTTCAATAAAATCTTCCTTTGTCCCTTGTGGGTATGCGCTTCTCCAATCCATGATGATTTTACTAAGCCCATCCGAACCATTTGTCTGCAGAATCATATCCTCAATATCTCCCGCCGCAATATATGCTTCCTGACCTGATCCATCATCAAACGGGACATACAATTCTCCATCGGCTCCAATAAATGCACTCCCTTTCATTTCTGTTGCCCTCCTTAAATAGTCACGTCTGTACCGTTATTCCAAAATTCTACCCCGTTTTTTACTTCTTCCTCAAACATCTGGCTTTCCTCTTGGATACTGCGCTCACTATCAACATGAGAGTTGCTCTCCTGCCTTTGACTGCTGTTGATTACATCCTTTTCATGCTTTGTTCCGTTATTATCCATTTTCTCTCCTATCTCAATATTTGAAATTTGTCAATATATCTCCCGATATATTTTGTAACTTTTATATCATCATCCATAAATGGATGGAATGATTGATGATAATGTTCCGCCGTTCTATATCCATACGCTTACCCTATCAGTCCTCGCTGGGTCTATGCCCTGACATTCCTTCATTCTGCTTTATGGATAAAGGCACGGGGCAGTCTTGTGCTTTCGTGCTGCCTCTTTGGGCTGATGGAGAAAAACTCCTTGTCCCCGTGCCATTACCGGCTCACTCTATTCTCAGGCAGCACCCTTTAGCTGCTCCCTGCGGACATATCCGAATACTTTGTCCGGATCGTAGTTCTCCTTTTTCTTTACAAGCGTATGGATCAGCGTCAGTATCTTTTTGCTGACCACAATCAATGCCTGCATCTTCCGGAGCGGGGCTTTTTCCCTCGCTTTCAGATAATGGTATAACTGTCTCATCTCATCATTTGTCGCAACCATTGTGAGCGCCATCTGATACAGCACGCTCCGCAGGTTCTTCCTGCCACGCTTCGATATTTTTGTCCCACTCTTGTTTTTGCCAGAACTGTCTTCCACAAGGTTATAACCTGCCATCCGGCTCATCTGGCGTGGGCTGTCAAATCTTGTCGGGTCGCCAAGTTCCCCAAGGCACGCTGCCAGTGTCACAACGCCAATGCCTTTTATGCTCAACAGAAACTTTGCATAGTCTGTTTTCTGTAATGCTGCCTTCATCTGTTCCTCAAGTTCTTCCGTCTGCTTTTCTAACAGCTCCAGTTCTTCCAGCATCAGCCGCAGTTTCATCCTTGCCGCTTCCTCCCCGTAATCCACTCCTATGGATTCTCCTGCGGCTTCTACAAGTTCTACGGCTTTCTTCCTTCCAACGGTTTTCTTTACCGCCTTTTTTATCTCCTCTGTGACTCCATCCTTACCAAGTTCAAGGATATATTTGGGGAAGGGGCAGGTCTTTAATATATGCCTCGATGCCTTGCCGGAAAAGGGGCATTTAAAGATTTCTGCGTATTCTGGGAAATATTCATCCATCACCGCCGTGACCGTGTTCTTCAATGCGTTTTTACGCTTGTTTAATCCGGTTCTGGTTGTGGACAGCCCACGTAGCTGTGCGTAAACGTCATGGGGCATATACAGTTCAAAATACCTCCCGTCTTTCACCAGTTTTGCAATTGTAAGGGTATCCTTTTTATCCGACTTCGTCTGGCTGTTGTCATCCAGTTCTTTCGCCTGTTTGGTCGCATATGGGTTCACAAGGACAACCGTAATCCCTTCCTGCTTGTTAAGCCAGTTCGCAAACGCTTTCCAGTAGTGTCCTGTCGGTTCCATCCCGACAACAACTTTTGCAAAATTTTCTGCCTTGCATATCTTCTGGATTCTTGCTAAGATGGTTTCAAAGCCGTTTTTGCTGTTTTTAAACTTCAGGGCATGGCTGTGTTCTATGCCCCTGAAGTCAACGAACCTTGCCCACTGGTAATTTTTGGCGATATCCACGCCAACCACAAGGGTATCTGTTGTGATTGCGAGTAATTTCTGTTTCAGGCGGTCTTCGTACTTTACTGTCATTGCTATAAAATCTCCTTTGTCTTTTGATGTATTAAGTCGCTAAACTCATTTACATCATACGGGGAGATTTTATTTTGTCAAAGTTCAAATTTCATTCTCTATAGGAATGCTTTCTTCCCCCCAATTTCTGGGTAAACGGTGATATTCATCCGTCAAAATTTCAATCCTTTCGACAACTCATCTTCCAACTCATTAAAAGATTTCAAAAATGACCTAGTATTATCCGTTTCGCCATCTTTCATATCATTAAAAGAATACTCTGGTCGGCTGACATCTTGCTTCTTTTCATCCTTTGCACCCATGCGTTTCCAGAATAGATACTCTGCTCGGCTGACATCTTGCTTCTTTTCATCCCTGCGCTGTTCTTTTATTGTCTGCTGGAAAACGGATTCTGCTTCCGCTAGCGCATTTTCGATGCAGGATAATTCATATTCTAAAAGCATAATTTTTCGGGATGTATCTTCATCATCAAATAAATGATCCTTTGGTGATGATGAATTATGCTTTAATAAGTTAATTTGGCTTTCTATGTTTGCTTTACTTGCCTTCAAGCTGCTTATTGCAGTATTCACCGTATCAATACTTATCCGCACACTTTTCATATCAATCCTCCACACTTTATTGTTATAACCATTATATAACACATGTCACATTATTTCCATGGGTAAACTTATACAAACTATGCCGACATAGTTTGTCAATTATAACTATGTCGGCATAGTTCCGTATGTGATATAATTTTCTTGTAAAAGTTTCATTTGGAGAAAGGCTGGAAGATTATGTCATGGACCTTAAGGAAACTTCCGGACAATTTGTCCTAAAGTTAATCTTGACAACCATACCCTAGCTGTGATTACAATATAAGCGATAAAACATTAAGGACTCAAAACTATGTCAAGAAAAAACGAGGATGGAAAATATTACAATGAGAAACAGGCTGAATACGCCAAAAAGTATTTGAAAAAATTTGAAAAAATAGAAATACGTGTTCCGCTCGGTGAAAAAAAGAAATATCATAGTAAAATGACCAAAATGGGATATACTACATGGACACGTTTCATTATTGATGCAATGAACTATTTTATAAGCAAGAATAAAAAAGAATGAATCACTTCTGGACAATTTGTCCAGAAGTGAAAATTTTATAAGCATTATATAGGGAGAAAACAAGAAATGATAAGGAACAGATAATTGCGCTTATTGGATGCATGAAGAAACAACAGAAAAATAAATCCTGTTAAAAACGGCTATGCGTTTCTACATAGCCGTTTTTACAGGTTGCAGTTGTATTGACTGTAATAAGACGGAAGTTATCACTCATCATCAATAGAAGGTCTTTTCGTACCCATATTTTTCTGTTGTTTAGTAGGGCGACTCATTTCTTGAATTTTCTTTTTTTCGCAAGCATCCACTAAATCATCTTTCGAATAGCTTGGTATCTCGTTTGATTCATCATGACTTGTCCCTTCATCAGTCATTCCGACTTTTGCTGAATGATTCACCATTTGCAGCGGATTACTCAAGAAATAATAAGAAAATTTATCACTTCCCGCTTCTCTCATATACATTTTCAATTCAGAATATACATCTTCAAATGTATTATAAAAGTTTTGATTATTTTCTTTAAGTTCTTTCAATGATATAGACATTACATTTTGTTCAATTTTTATTTCTTCGTTCAGGAAGTCAACAGTAATTGAACATGAGCTGTTTTCTATAATGCATAGAACATCATTTGTTGTGTCACATACACTAATAAATGTTTCTGATCCTAAGTTCATTTTCTCCAGTCTTTCAGCAAATTTATTCATAAGCTCGGACGCTGTTTTCGCCTGTGCTTTCTGTTCTTCAAGCGCTTGCGCCTTGGGAGAGAAGAAAACATCTTTTGTGTATAACTTATCATTTGAAAGAATTGCTTCTGCTTGTCTTCTGACAACATTCTCAATAATATTTACTCTCTCCGGTGTAAATACGTCATCACCCCGAAATGTAAATGAAAAATCTTTTATGTCTTTTACTCTGTCCCGTATAACAGGATTCATACCAATTTGACCTATTCGGGTAAAATCTTTACCCAATTTAGGCGCATAATCAAACAGCCTGTCACCAATATTTAAAAACTCATCTTCCATAACATAGGGCAGCAATGAAATGTTCAGATCGAAAACAGGGGACATTTTGACAATCTCAAGCGTATCATTATCGAATAAAACACCAAAGTTTCCTGAATGTCTGTCCTGATTAAAACAAAGAGAATCAATAACAAGCATTTCTCTGAATTCCTGCTCTGAGCCTAAATTCACAAAATAATTAAGAACTCCCTTCAAATCATTTCTTTGAATATCAGTTATTTTTGCATATGAAGCATAGCCATATTTTTCATTTGTAAAAAGATTACATCTTGAAGCAGTTGTGTCATGCAGCTCCGTTAAATCATAACTCACCGCATTGTTCGGGCTTATGATTCGTGCAATTTCTGAAGCCATTTGTTCACAATAAGGTTCAAGTCCTGCTCCCAAATCGCCTCCTCTTTTGTAAAGGAAAATATCTGAATTAAATTCTCCCTTTTCAAACTCTTTTCTGAAACATTTTCTAAATGAACCGTCACAAGCAAGTTCAGGAGAAGTTGATGAAAAGACAACATCATATAATCCAATTCCCTCAAATGCAAGTTTTGATATTGTTTCAGTAAATTGATTCTGATATAAAGAAATTTGTTCCCATGATACCTTTTCCCGATCGGATCTAATCCAAAAAGTATCATTTATGGTAGCAGCATGGGTAACCTGAACAAAACCTTCATTACTATCACCCCCCATCTGTTTCATAATAGCCTGCAAATGATTATTGTGCTTAGAAGCTTTTCTTCCATCTATCCATGCATTGATGTCCTTGAACCCAAACGGCAATTTTCCGAAGATCTGTTTCTGTTCAAAATCACTATCAAAATCGTCGGTATGCGGTTCAACATCATAAGTCGCAACAATAGTATTTTTATTCATCAAAAAGTACATAGTTCAAGTTCCTTTCATAAAACTTGCATTGAAGCTGGGCAAGCTCTATTATACACAAAATAATGGATTTTACAATATTTAATTTTTGACATTTCAACTTCTGGACAATTTGTCCAGAAGTCACACGTATGTCATCATAAACACCGCTGCACAATATGACATGTATAATACAACGCCTTTACTTCCCCAAAAGCATCTGGATACCCGTCCGTCCTGCATCTGGTTAAAATAAATCCGTTTTCTATGCTTTATCATAAGAATCCCTCCCAACAACCCCAAAACAATCAGAATAATGCACCAGACAGAATACAGTTCTTTTGAAGCCTGATATATTGTAATTGTAAAAATGCTTGTAGTGAGATTAAATACCATATGCAGGACTATCGTATATGCTATATTCCTTGTGCGAAGATAAACATATCCCCATAGCATACCGAGAAGAAGGGTATAAGAAAACTGCGTGAAATTCCCATGCAGCAAAGCAAACAGGACACCTGATGCTATGACTGCCGTTTTCTCACTATATGGGGCAATAAAGCTGATCAGATATTCCCTGAAGACGATTTCCTCAACGACAGGGGCAATAATGCCAACACACAATACCCTCCAACATATGTCTGATGACAGTAACAGACTGTCCAATTCTGTACCGTCAGCCGGAAGCAAAAAGTAATCTATGCCTGATCCGGCAATAAGACCAATGCCGCACAATGCAGCGCCTATCAAAACACACATGACAAGCTCCTTAACGCCCATTTTAAGCTTTGTAACAGGAACAGGCATATATTTCCTCGTATAAAGCAAAAAGATTGAAAATGATGCCATATAGACGGGAACAATCATGGAACACCACGTAAACCACACCTCGCCTATTACATGCTCCCCACAAAAATACGGAATAATAGCTGCATAAAGCATTTGAAAACAAAATCCGCATATGCCATACAATAACAGTCCATACCCTATCCTGCTTATGCTTTTCTGCATTTATCTTTCCTCCACGGCTTGAAATAATCTTTCATATTTGGTATTTGGCGGAATAGTCATAATTTCCGCATATCCGCTCTCCAATAAAAGCCGGTTCAGCATGGTTTTTGAATCATCAAGATATACATAGGCAAGTGTACGCCCATATTTATCATAACGCTCAACGTCATACTCCAAATACACTATGGAGAAAACAGGCAGAACCGACTGCAGCCACTCCGATGCAGCCTCTCCTTCGGGGGTATTCTTTGTTTCATCCGGATGGACACTCTCCGGCGCATCTATCCCGATCAGGCGCACACTGATCTCCTCGCTGCCTGTCCCGACAAGAATCGTGTCCCCGTCGATCACCCTGATCACCGTATAAGGACCATCCAAATCAATTCTGTTTACTTTGTTAAAGTACACGAACAACAGCATCATGATAAGCATAATCCATATAGGAAGGAGCCTAAAAATAAGTTCCTTTATCCTATCCTTAAATATAATTTGTCTTATTCTGTTCATTCTATAATTCTTCCCCTTTCGCAAGTTTGGCTTTTTCACTGATTTATTCGCAATTATTTCACCGTTCTTTCCTTTCGCAACTCTTTAACCATAGCTATAACATCTTCATCTGTCTCCAATCCAAGCCCCTCTGCCTCTCCCGCAAATGCAGCTTGGGTCTCCCTCAGTGCTTCCATAGAAGAATTTGCCAAATATATCCGTCCCGATTCCTCCAAAAAAAGCACCTTACTCCCCTCTTTAATACCTAATT
>N._stephensi_711_cecum__coassemble_52_pt1 | contig 22002 bp, 17 predicted proteins | sample N__stephensi_711_cecum__metabat2_high_PE_008 | metagenome-assembled genome bin N | reverse complement strand
AGGACATGGCTCTGCCATGGTGAATCAAAAGAATATATGCTTTTAGAAAAGTATAGCAGGACTATAACAAAATGGCAAGAAAATTTTATATGCCGAACGACGACGGATGACGACCAAAAAAGCGCTGACAAAAAGAGAACCGACTGTGTTCTGTCACAGTCGGCTGGTCTGCGTATATCTGGTTAAAAATTGCTTCGTCCGCTCCTCCTTCGGATGGTCGATGACATCCCCGGGAGCACCCTGCTCCACAATCACGCCCTCGTCCATAAAAATAATCTGATCCGCCACGTCTCTGGCAAACGCCATCTCATGAGTCACGATAATCATGGTGGTCTTCTGCTCCGCCAGACCGCGGATTACCTTCAGCACCTCTCCCGTCAGCTCCGGGTCGAGCGCCGATGTGGGCTCGTCAAAGCACAGGATGTCGGGCTTTAACGCCAGAGCTCTGGCGATGGCTACCCGCTGCTGTTGTCCCCCGGAAAGCTGATGCGGATAATGCTCTGTTCTCTCTGACAGCCCCATCTGCGCCAGCAAATCCCGCCCATGTCTGTCAATTTCCTCATAAATCTCTTTCCTGCGCTGCTTGAAATCCGGCTGCTCCTGCGCCAGCAGACGTTCCGCCAGCGTGACATTTTCCAATGCCGTGTACTGGGGAAACAGATTAAAGGACTGGAACACCATGCCAAAATGAAGGCGTTTCTTCCTCAGATTCTTTTCCCGCTCCGACGCCTGCGCGGAGGCATCAAAAAGCAGCTCGCCCCGCACGCTGATGCTTCCGCTGTCGGGAGTCTCCAGAAAGTTCAGGCAGCGAAGCAACGTGGTCTTGCCGGAGCCGGAGGAACCGATGATAGCCAGCGCATTTCCCTCTTCCAGAGAAAAGCTTACATCCTCCAGCACCTTTGTGCTGCCAAAATGCTTCTCGATATTTTTTACTTCCAAAATCGCCATGCGCCGCCCTCCCCTACTTGAAATAGTCCAGTCTGCGCTCGATGTAGTTAAACAGCAGAGTCAGGATTCCCACAAACAACAGATAAAACACACCCGTGTAGAACAAAGGCCATGTAATACCGTCCGATTTCATAAAGGAATAGCCTGCAAAGGTCAGCTCATACGCGGCAATGATACGCGCCAGAGAGGTGTCCTTCACCAGCGTGATAATCTCGTTCGACATGGGCGGCACCACGCGCTTTATCATCTGCAGCAGTGTCACCCGGAAGAAAATCTGGCTGCGTGTCATGCCCAGCACCTGTCCCGCCTCCCGCTGTCCCGCCGGCACGCTCTCCATGCCGCCGCGGAAAATCACGGAAAAATAGCAGGCATAGTTAAAGGAGAACGCCACTATGGTGGCCGCCAGTCTGCCGGCCTCCCCGCCGTTCCAGATATTATGTCCCAGCCACAGTCCCGGACCATAAAAAATAATGATCAGCTGCAGCATCAGCGGCGTCCCGCGGACTACCCACACAATGAGCTGCATCAAAAGCCGCAGAGGCTTCCATCTGCTCCTGGATGCAAAGGCAAACAACAGCCCCAGAGGCAGTGCAAACACCAGCGTCCACAAAAATATGCTAATTGTAGTCCCCAGACCGTTCAACAGTGATTGGGTTACCGTCCAAAACATAAGCGTTCTCCCATTTTATTCCGTTTTATTTTGCAGGCACTACTACTACCTGTGCATTGTTGCAGTATGCGTTTGTACACTCCATGGCGGCCTTCACGTCCTCGGTCAGGGTCATGCCATTCCATACCACATCAAGATTCTTGGAATCCAGCTCCATAATCTTGTTGTCCCAATCGATGATAACAAACTGTGCCTCCACGCCCAGCTTCTCCGCTACCATGCGCGCCATATCCGCGTCAAAGCCAATCCACTGACCCGACTCGTCCGTATAATCCATGGGGGCAAACTCCGTGATTCCTACAATTAGAGTCCCCTTGCCCTGAATATAAGCCACATCGCTCTCCGCAGAGGCGGTATACTCACACGCAGCCTGCTCTACCAGAGACTCCTGCACGCCATACTTCTCAGCAGTTTCCTGCATGGAACCGTCCGCATAGCTCTCCGCAAGCACAGCGTTAATATAAGAAGCAAGGTCGGAACCTTTTCTGCAGCCCACGCCATACTCCTCGGTGGTCAGCTTGTCGGTATAGGTCAGATTGGGATAGCTGGTGCCCTCGCCAATCATTGCGCCCGCCATCAACAGGTCGATGATTGCCGCATCGGAGGTGCCGGAAGCCACCTCCATCAATGCATCCGCCTGAGATGCCACAGAATTGTACTCAAAATTTTTCTCCTGAGCAACCTCCTCCCCGGCAGACCCGGCTTCAACCGCATACACCATGGCCTTTCCGTCGGTCTTTTCGCTGCCGCAGCCGCTCAGCGCCAGACCCATCATCATTGTCACACTCAACAACATTGCCAGTTTCTTTTTCATAATTTACAATCTCCTCCATACAAATTTCAAATTTGTGATACCTTTCGCATTCTACCATAGCAGCGCAATAAAGTAAAGAGGGCACAGGATTTTGCGCTTTACACTCCAAAAACAATATGATAATATGTCCTCAAGAACAATCGGGGGCGCAATATGCTTTTTAATCGAATCAGGACACTCAGTATATATACAAAAAACTCTTTCCGGCTTATTGTCCTCCTCTTAAGCCTGCTCTGTGCAGTCTGCATCTGGCACATCGCCACGCCCTGCGAATCCCTGCAAATGGATAAATACTATTATTTTGAGCCGGGAGTGCCCACCTCCGACACGGTTGTTTTTGACCGGATTGCACTCAGACCCGGTGTATATGAAATCCGGCTGCAATACGAGACCGACACCGACATGGTCGGATTGTGCAGTCTGCAGGACGGCACCGTTTTTACGGGCGGACTGCTCACCAACGGCGAGCATCTCTACAGCGCTCTGCATCAGACCTCCTACATGGCATGGCTCTACGAGAGCACGGAGGCGCTGGAGGTCGTGGTCTCCTATGGGGGCGAGGGCAGTCTGATGATCACCGGCGTGACTGTCGTGGAGACAAATCTCCTGTGGACAAGACGTCTGACTGTCTTTTTGTTCTGGGGTCTTGCGGTTCTGGCACTGCTGACCCTTTATTATTATCAGCAGCAATATCCCATCGCCGAAAACCGGAAACAGATATTCTTTTTCTGCACTCTCATCGGCTTTATCGCCTCCATTCCCTATCTGCATGACGGCCTCATCAGCGGTGCGGATCTCACCTATCACCTGCAGAGGATCGAGGGCGTTAAGGACGGTCTTTTGAGCGGGCAGTTTCCCGTCCGTCTCGAGCCCAGATGGGTATTTGACCACGGTTATGCCAACGGCATCTTTTATTGCAATGCATTGCTCTACTTTCCCGCACTCCTGCGGATGCTTGGCTTCACCGTGACAGAGAGCTATGGTATTTATTGTATTGTGTTGAATTTCGCGACTGCCTGGACGGCATGGTTTTGTTTTGGACGTATCCTTGAGGACGACACTATCGGTCTGCTCTGCAGCGGTCTCTACACCCTCTCCATCTTCCGCATTTATAAGCTGACCATCACCGGCGCCGTGGGCGAGGGGAGCGCTTACACCTTTTTACCTCTTATCGCCTATGGGCTCTATCTGGTGTTTGCCACGGACTTCCACGCCAAACAATATAAAAGAGCATGGCTGCCCCTTGCCGTCGGATATGCCGGGCTGATCCAGACTCATGTGCTGACCTGTGAAATCACGGCGTTTCTGACTGTTTTAATCTGCCTTGTATTTATCAAAAAAATTTTCCGTCTCCCGACCTTTCTGGAGCTTTGTAAGGGTGCGCTGGCTGCTCTGGGGCTGAGCCTGTGGTATCTGATCCCCTTTATCGACTACTACCTGACGCAGGATGTGCATATCAAAAACATATCCGCCCGCACCATTCAGGACAGAGGACTGCTGCTGCCGCAGCTGGCTTTTCAGTTCTGGCGCTCGGGGCTCAACACCCCTCAGGGGGACAATGGTATGCAGTATTCCCACCCGGTGGGCGTGGGTCTGATCCTCATACTGGGACTGTTGGTCTTTGCCGCCATGGCTTTCTGCGACGCTTACCGCGACGTCAAAAGCAGTCAGAAAAATGCCGCCTGTACTGCCGCTGCCTTCGGCGCGCTGCTGCTCGCCATGAGCCTGAACCGTTTCCCCTGGGACAAAATACAAAGCCTTCACCCCGTGGCGGCTTCTCTGGTGAGCAGTCTCCAGTTTCCCAACCGTTTTCTGGGATGGGGCACGGCGTGCCTTGTGATTGTGTGCGGCTTTCTTTTGTGGTACTGGAAGGGTGGACACAGCATTTTGTTCCCCATGGGCATTCTGGTTCTCGTCATCGGCATCGCCACCTCCTATCTTTTCCTGATGGACTCCGTGGACAGGGAGCAGGAATATTTTGACCTCTATAACCGGGAGAGCATGGGCTTTGGGTATATCTCCGGCGCGGAATATTTAATAGAAGGAACCGACCAGCTGCAGCTCACCTTCGCCGACCCCGTGGGGGAGGAGGCCGTGACCATTTTTTCTTATCAAAAAAATGGTCTGCACGCCGAGCTGGAATGCATGAACACCGCGGCACACACGTCTTATATAGAGCTTCCCATCCTGCTCTATAAGGGCTACCGCGCCATCGACAAAGCAACCGGCACCCCGCTCACCATTGACGACAGCGAGAATCACAAGCTGCGCCTGTGGCTGCCCGCAGCTTACGAGGGCAGTGTATCCATCGATTTCGTGGAACCTCTGTACTGGAGGCTGGGCGAGCTCGTCAGTCTGCTCACCATAGCGGGACTGCCCGCGGCGGCGGCAGTCAGGACATTCAGGAGGAAAAAACATGCATAAAAAACCATCCCGCAATCAAATACTCCTGTATCTGGCGGAGCTTCTCGCAATCCTGCTCCTTTTGCCCGGCTGCTTCCAAAAAACTGTTCAGACCGCCGTCTGGAACAGCGCGGATTTTGTCGAACGGACAGACTCCTCCGAGACCAGACGATATGTGAGCGGCGGCATGAATCTGCGCCCCGGCGTATATCAAATCAAAATTGAGAGCAGCCTGAAGGGTGGGCAGCTCTGTCAGGCATTCCTGTCCTGCGAGGACAAGCCTTTCCGGTCTCTGCGGGGCAATGGCATACAGCTTCGGGAAGGCCGGGAACACACGGTATTTACCTATTATGTATGCGATTGGCTGAAGGACGTCTTCGTCAGGCTCAATTTCGAGAGCGGAGATATCGCGGACATCCGGGAAGTACAGATTTATCGAACCGGGGTGGGAAACCGCATTTTGCTCATACTGTTTCTCATCTGTGCGGGCGCTCTGAATGGTCTGCTCGCCCTCCGCCGCCGTATCCGGGAATGCAGGGTAAGTACATGCGGGCAAATCGCTTTCTTTAGCCTTATGGGCGTTACGGCGCTGGCTTTTTTCCCGTATCTGACAGACTATATGATCCTGGGCGCGGACAGCTCCAATTATCTTCTTCGCATCGAGAGTCTGGCTGACGGAGCCATAGCTTTCCGACAGAGCATGGCGGAAGGTCTGCTGCCCCTGTATCTTCCGGCAGCTCTTCGCAGGATTGGCTTCTCGCCAATGACCGCTTATAAGCTGGCTGTGCTCGTCTCGGTAAGCCTTGCCGTATGGGGCGCTTATCATGCCCTGTACTGCTGTGTGCAGGAAGAATATGCGGCTCTGCTGGGAGCGATGACCTACACGCTCCTTCCCTTATCCCTGCGGCTGCTGTATCAGGAGGGAGCATGGGGACGATATCTTGTGCTCGCAGCGCTTCCTCCCTTATGTGCCTGTCTCCGGAAGCTCCTGCAGGGCAGAAACACCGCAGGACATCTGCTGCGCCGGATCAGTCTGGCTGTTCTGTGCGCCGCGCTGATCTTTCAGGGCTTGCTTCTGGATCAGGGACTTTCCTGTGATGTCAGCCGCAATGGCATCGCCCGATGGCTGCCCCTGCTCTTTGTGTTTATTTTCAGTATAGCGGTATGTATGCTCTACGACAGGGCGGAAAAGCACCGAAGGGCTCTTTTATTTGTTATCGTTTTACTGCTGCTGATTCCTGCGGTCTACTGCGTGAATCACATTGCCTTTTACTCAGATGTCTATTATCTGTACTCCACGGAGCCGCTTTTGGCGGGAACAGGTGTGTAGCCCAAAGCTCGCAGATTACGGAAAGGCATGGTTATTGATATGGATATAAGTATAATCGATGGATTAAGCTCAATCAACGGAATAGAATGGATCATCGACGCCGGCACTCTCGCCCTTGCCTGTCTGATGTTTGGACGCCTGTATGAGAAACGGCGCACGGCACAGAGCTTCGGGGTGCTGCTCTACATGTTCTGCCCCTTCCGCATTTACAGCAATCACACCGCGGAGGATTATGCGCTGGCTCTGGTCTGGGCGCTGATCCCTCTGTATATCTGGTGCATGACAGCCCTTGTGCGAACCAGGCAAAAAAGGACGCGGACAGCTCTGTACCTGCTGCCGGCAGCTCTCTCCCTCACGGGCATCGGCTATGCGGATGTTCTGCAGCTCTTAATCGTGTGCGGGATTACACTGTGCGCCTTTCTCTACACCCGCGCCCGCAGACCGCTCCTTTTGATACCGCCCGTTTTGAGCTGTATTCTCTGTCTGCCCCGGCTTCTTCTGTTGAAGTCATACCTGTCCGGCAGCGGTTTTGAGTCGCTGAAGCTCTCTCTGGAGAGCATCGCCCCCAAGGGCTACAGCGTAGGCGGTCTGTTTTCCTCGTATGAGTTCCGCAACCATGCACCGGGGCTGGGACTTGCGCTCTTTTTATGCCTTCTGGCGGGATTGTGGTTGCTTTTTGTGAAAAATCGGTTTATAAAAGAAACAGGAGCTTTTATCGGGGAGGGAAATACCTTTCTTCTCTTCTGGGGCGTCATGGGCGTCCTGCTCACACTCCCCGCGCTGCGCAGTTTCCCGTGGGATTACATCCGACGCATCGGCACATGGATGGTGAGACTGGTCGCAATGCTTGAAACTCCTACGATTTTCTTCGGTTATGCACAGATTTGCTTTTGTATTCTGGGCGCCGGAATCCTGGAAGCATTTCACAGACAGGAGAATCGAATTGCAGATATCAGCGTACAGTTTCTCGTCTGTCTGTCCGCCGTCGGCAGCGGAATATACTGGTGCTTTTTGCAGTAAACGCTCCGGAAAGGAATCAACACATGTTCGCAGGACATCGAAAAAAATATATTGCCGCGCTGCTGTCTGCCATTTTAACCACATTGCAGATTAGCGGCTGGCAGCTCAGCATGAAATACAACACCTCCATCCACCACTCCGAAATTTTTCAGAGGATTGGTATGCTGAACCTGTATCAGTGCGCGGGGCTGGCCATTGTAGAATTTATACTTCTGGGGCTTTTGATCTATTGGGGCTTTGGCAGACTGGAAAAAAATGCCGCCGCGGCCAAAGCCGGTGCTTTTGCTGAGCCCAGACATCTCTGGCTCTATACAGGAATCGCATTATATATTGTCTATGTGCTGTATCTGCTGGGCTGTTATCCGGGCTTTTACTGCTATGACATGGGGATTCAGCTTCCTCAGATCATGTACGCGGAGGTGCCCTTTGACGCGCATCACCCCCTGCTGCACACCATCATAGGCGGCGGGCTTATCACCATCGGATACAACCTGTATTCCGCGGACTTGACTTTCGGCGTCTTTTTGTATAATCTGGTTCAGATGGGTATCTGCGCCCTCTGCTTCGGACACGCGGTGCGCTTCGTGTATCGGCTGACCGGAAAGCGTGTTCTGACAATATTGTCATTTTTGTTTTACGCCCTCTGTCCGCCCGTGGTTCTCTTTGCCATGGCTACCACCAAGGATGTGGTCTGCTACGCCGTCCTTCTGACCGCGTGCGTGAAACAATATGAGCTGTGCAGGAGCCTGACAGACGGCAAAAAGGTCTCTTTCACACAGTGGGCGGGCGTCTGTGCGCTCCTCTGCCTCTCCTGTCTGCTGCGCAAAAATATTGTATATGCTCTGGTAGTGTTTGCGGTTTTTGCCGCGGTGCTTTTGCGAAGGTACTGGCGCAACCTTCTGCTCCTCTATCTGGCGGCCATTTTGATTTATACGGGTATCAACAAAGGCATGATTACGATTTTGGGAGCGCGGGAGAGCAGCGCGGCGGAGGCGCTGAGCGTACCGTTTCAGCAGCTTGCCAGACTGTATGACGAGGAGGGCGAGGCTGCCTTTCCCGGAGAAGATCTGGAACTGCTCTACAGCGCCATCGACCCGCGGATGCTGGACAGCTATGACCCCCTGATTGCCGACCCCATCAAAACGGCCTTTTGGTACAATCTGGACACTATCATGGAAAACAAGGGCGCTTATCTCTCTCTCTGGGTCAGAAAGGGTCTGGAATACCCCGGAATCTACATTACCTCCTTCGCCGCCAATACCTATCAGGCATGGTATCCGTGGACGGAGCTGATGGATTCCTACCGCTACCGCTATTTTGACACCTCGGACTGGATGGTTGAATACTGCAGCCCCCTGTGTCCTCCGCTGTTTGATTTTTACTGGGGGATCATGAAGGGAAGCTACCGCGACTATCCCGTGATACGTCTGCTGTTTTCCACCGGAACCATGTTTGTGTCCATGCTGATTGCGCTCTTTTATGTAATCTATCGGAAAAATCGGCCGGCGTCACTCGCCCTGCTGCTGGAGCTTCTGGTGTGCACCACCTGCCTGTGCGGACCGGTAGCAGACCTGAGGTATTACCTGATTTTATTTTACATGTTCCCTGTAACGCTGGGATTTTTATTACAACCGGACAAATAATCACCACTAATCACAACAAAAGATTGGAGTACCGCTATGCAAACATTCAAACAGCCACGCAAACATCTGCTGTCCCTGCTCCTGGGAGGTCTTATGCTGACTCTCGCACTGGCAGGCTGCGGCAACAAAAACGGTAAGCTGGACGAGGGGGACTGCAAATGTACCATCTCCTTTGTGGACATTCCGAAAGAGCTGTCCATGCTGGAGGAGAACGTGCAGAAAAATTTCTCCATACACCTTACCCTGAAGAACATCACCACCGAGAAACTATACTACATCACGCTGGATCCGGACAATCATTTCCAGAAAGAGATTTCTCTTCATCCCGGCGTCTATATGGTCTATACGCCATATGCCAGCCAGTCCTCCAACACCGGCATCTCCATGGCGGCGGATGTGGAGAAGGTGGAGCTCTCCGCGGACAAGCCTTCTGAAATCCATGTGTTTGTGGACAATACGGAGGAATTCACACAGCACTGGATGTCCGTACAGCCCATGCCTGAGATGATCCTGGCCGAAAAATTTGACGGACACATTCAGATCAATCGGCAGATTATAAATCTGCGGGCGGACAACGCCTCCGAGCTGATCGCTCAGCTGGACATTACCTATGAGAATCAGGTTCCCGCCTACGGCAAAATAGAAGTTTCCGACGGACAGATGGGCGTGCGGCTGACGCTGCAGAACCAGTCGGACTCCCCCGCAGACTGGCATTCCTGCAAGCTCATCGGAATCTACGTCTTTAAAAACAATGTGGTATTTCCCCAGGGCGTAACGCTGGGCATGTCGCCGGAAACGGTCTGCCACAGCACTGACGGCCTATACGGCGAGCCGGACAATTTCAGCAGAAGCCTCCTGTACGGCTGGGGCTTCGACGACACCTACGCCATCTATAAGGACGAGGCAACCGGAGATAAGATCACCTTGAATCTGGGCGCCGGCAACTCATCCATCCAGAGCATCCAGTATGAGCTGGCACAGTTTGAATAGGAGGGGAGACAGATGGAAAAAATCATAAAAATACTGAAGGTTAATATACTCTCCCTGATTGCCCTGCCTCTGCTTTTGATCGCCACCGCCAGCAAGCTGACTGCCAAAGCATTGGAAAAGGTCGCTGTCATCATCGGTATGCTGGTACTGACTCTGTTTTTGATCCTGGGCTTTGAATTTGTGAAAAATCCCTCGGGCGGTCTGGAGACCGTTATTATGTTGGTGGTCATCTGCGTGATTGGCTTTGTCTTCGTGATGATCGTCATGCTGATAATGTCTCTGGCGGCTTCCTTTATAACCCTTATCTGGACTGCTGTCATCAGCTTTTTTGAGATCATTTATGACTTTACCTACACGGGATTTTTAAATCTCTATGCTATTTGTGAGAATGATTATCAATACATAGATTTAAGCGGCAACAGGGTGGCAAACGCGGTCTTCTGCCTGTTCTTTACGATTTTACATGTCATCAACAAGCTGATTATCACGGTGATTTCCTTTGCGCTGCCCGCCTCCTTTATCCTGAGCGGACTGTTGATCATCGGCAGCCTCGTCAGTATGCATCTGGAGCTCAAGGATACCTTTGGCATCGGACTGCTGCAGTTTGTGGGCAAATTCGACACCTTCTCCGCTGTCTACGGCATTGTAATGTACATCGCCATCATGGCGACCTTTATCGTGGTGCTGCTCTCTCTGGGCATCGAGTGGCATGAGTGGGCACAGGAGTTGAAGATGACCAGCGATGAGCTGGACGAGAATATCCGCAGCCTTCAGGAGAACGACTGGCATATGGCGCGGGATGCGGAGGCTGCCACCGATACCGGGGACGCTTATATACAGAATCTGGAAGAGCACATACAGAGTCTGGAGCCTCTGGGAGACATGGTAGAGGCCGCTCTGGCCGCCAAGGACAACGCGCTGCTGCGCAGCACCTGGGGCAATTATTTCCGCAACCTCTCCGACATTGTGGACGAATGCTCCAAATACAAAAACGGCATTCCTCTGGACAAATTCAAGAAACTGATCCCCCGGATACAACAACTGGAGAAACAGCGGGAAGAAGTAAAGTCCATGGCCGAAAAGCTCCGGGAAGCCACGGCTGATCCCCTGAAATCCTCCGTATTCTTCTCCGGCTGCAACAATATCGAGAAACTGGAAAAACGATACAAATCCCTGTGTAAGGCCTATCACCCCGACTCCGAGGGCGGCGACACGGAGACCTTCCAGAAAATGCAGGAGGAGTACAACACATTGAAAGAGCTGCTAAAATAAATCAGTAAATTTAAGGCTTCCGAGAAAATCTCGGGAGCTTTTTTGTGAGTTAAAAATTTTTATTATGCCACATTTAGATTCCATGATCAGTCTAATATATGAAAACAAATGATAGATAGGAGGGCAGAAAGTAATGACTCTTATTGAAAGAGCAAAAAATAAGGATCCGGATGCATTTGACACACTGATGCGAACGCAGCTGCAAAAAATGTACCGAATAGCGATTTCCATGCTGCACAACGAGGAAGATAAATGACAAATATTTTGAAACCTGGCTTATCAGAATTTTAATCAACCAGTGCAACGATATTTTGAGAAATATCTCGTCGTTATGGAACTGTATTATGTGGACGGATTCTCTACAAAAGAAATTGCAAAAATGCTGCATATAAGAGATGTGACTGTGCGGAGCAGAATGGCAAGAGGGCGAAAACAACTGGAACAACTTCTTAATGAAGTCGATTAGGCAGGAGGATTATTTATGAGAATAGATGAATACAAGGATCTGTGTGACAATGTGCAGATATCGGATAAGGTTTTAACAGGCTATCAGAATGCTATTGATCAAATACAAACAGAAAATGGCCAAAATAAGTTTGCAAATAAGCCTTTTATGTGGAGAAAATTTAGTCCTATATCAAAAGTGGCTATTATTTTTGGGGTGCTCCTTGTATTATCGGGAAGTACTTTTTTCTCCGTAAAAGCATATGTGAGCCATATGGAAAAACTGAGAAACATACCGGATGAAGAGATTATTGACTTATATGAAAATGTCTTTCAGCACGACAGTGGGTATATGTCCAGACCGATGACGGATACGGAAGACCGACGTTATGCTGAGCTTTATGATTTATACTGCAAGGATATGGCAGAACCGGAAGATGAGGTCGATGTTATTTCCTCAAAAACGGTGTATAAGGGCGAAGGACTGGCTTTTTCTACAGAAGACGGCATTTTATATATTCCTGAAAGTGAAATGTCGGACGAAGAAATACTTCAGATGATTGCATTCAATCTGTTAAAACAATATGTGGCTTATGAAGCATACATTAAAGCCAGTAACCCACTCTATTACATGAATTATCTGGAACAAATGACTATGCAGGAGGTAGATGAAATCTACATCGCTTATACAAAGCGAAAGTGACTACAAAAGTGAAGGAATTGCATTTTGTATCAATAATTGCACCTATTATTTTCCCGATACTGACCTGAGTGATGAACAGCTTCTCGAATTAATTGATTTTCAGATAAAAGCGGAATATTGCTGGCGAAGAATAGGAGATGAAATAGAAAGAGGAGTCAGAAGTGATTGGCCTTATATCGAATATGTGAAACGCGACAGGATTGTGACTCTGGATTCAAATATGGAAGTGGAGGAAAGCGTTCTTGCTCAACCATGGCTGGCGGCTTATGAAGAAATTTTGAAGCAATACTATCAGCAGAATGAAGAAGATTGTCCTGATCCGGAGCGCTACTATGCTAATGTATGTTTTATTTACCTTAATGATGATGAAATCCCGGAAATGTTATTCAGTCATGGTTATACGGATACAGATTATGACGATCGCTGCAATTTGAGAACCTATTTATACACATATAAAGAGGAAAAAGCAGTTCTGCTGACACCGGGTGAAAACACAATGGATGATTTCTACGGATATAATAAGCCCTTCAGTTATGTGGAGCGGAAGGGAATGGTTTATTGTGATTACTATTATAGGTATAGCTTTTCAACCTACAATAATGAAACAGACATAATTGATAATGTGACGGATAATATGTCGCGGATGGACACCTGGGATTTCGAAACCATGACCCGTACCACTTCAAATGCCAATATACAAATGCTGCATGCAGTATATAATTATGTAGAAGATGAGTATTCCGATGCTGATTTCAGCTATGAGTATTATGTAAATGTCTCGGATATCATTCGCGATAAAGCCAGCGGAAATGTGAAAGAAATCGTCGGGGACAAAGTCACTCGCCAAGTATATGAGGCAAGTGAAGAGGCTCTTTGGAATGGGGAACAAATTACTCAGTATCTGTCAATGACTTTGACAAGATATACTGTGACGATAATTTGTTGGAAGCTCTTGCGAAGTGCTATATGAAAAAGAAATAAAAATGTATGAAATCCACTAAAGGATAATGGGCTGTGGCAACAGGCCTTCTGTGATACAATCTAAGTCATGGGAGGCCTGTTATTATGCACAATACCCAATTTACCATCAGAGGTCTGACATGCTATCCACCATCATGCCAGAAGCCTCATGTTATTATGCACTTACTCAGATAAAATCCGTTATTATGGGTATAACTTGATTAACGTAATTGACTTAAATTCAAACTGCATTTCATTTTGAAAGTCACAAAGGATAGAAAGACGGATATTGTTCTCCGGTGTAATATCAAACTCATCGTATGCCCATTCGAGTCTTCCTAATATATGTGGGAAGGAATCTACATCCATTCGTACTGCTTCCAATCCGAGCATTGTAATCAGAACGGTTTCCGTTCCATCCGTTAATTGCATTTCACAAGAATATGTCTTACCTTTTTTGACAATATGCAGCCCCAGAATACAATAATCGTGCATCCCATATCTTTTTAGATATTCCTTCACAAAACGACGAGGAAGCAGTTTTTTTACCTCTTCAAATTTCCTACTATATAGTTGATCATTCTCCTTCCACTCTCTTTCCGCATTTAAACGAATGCTTTCATCACTATCATTAATCTGATACCAAAGCTCTTTTTTGAAATATTTCATTTTTTGTTGTCTCCCTTATTTTTTGGTCAGGATGCCGTCGGTGTCGATGCCCTTGGCGGCTTCGGTCACACTGACGGGTCTGCCCCACAGGTCGTACTCGTAGGTGCCTTCTCTTTATTCTATATCGACAGACGGTTTGCTTATTTCAGCAATATACAGAACATAACCACTCTTTGGTAAATATTTTACTGTTACATAGTCCCCTACTTCCAAAGAACCTTTGAGAACCGCTTTGCATTGAATCTCATTAATGGTAAATTCATATCCATTCTTTTCCTCATGCTTATAATCTCCCTTCACCACAGGAAAAGAGAACTGTCCCAGACCTCGTATTTTAGAGATTTCTCCCTGTATTTCAATCGCGTCTGTTTCTTTTTCGTCACGCAGATAAATCCCGCCGTTCAAAAGCACTCCAATTTCCATGCATAATGTAATTCCTATACCAATCAGCAATAGGAGATGCCAACCATTTTTCCCCCAGGTCCATTTCCTGTGCCATGCTACATGAGTAAGCCATATTCCATGAAATAATATTAAGATAGAAAACATTGATGCACCAAATGTAGGAGCTCCAAAGCAAAATGTTTTATATGCCTCATAATCAAAATACATATTTTTCACCTACCATTCTAATATCTGTAGCGGATTCCAAAAACGATCATAACCAAAGCCAAATCCGATCCCGTTTGAAAATGTAACCGATGTAGCCTTTGTAGCTAAATCATATTCCGCTCTGGGATCCCAGCAGTGATCTCCTCCCAGACAAAAAGCAAGATTGCCTCCTATAAAAGGTCCTGCATAATCGCTGGGTTCCTCATAATTCGCCACGGAACCAGTAGAAACACTCAAGCCATATTGTAATCCTATACCTCCCCCCAAATGCCCATAAAGATTTATATTATCATCCCCAAAATCTATCACGGCTGAGGTGCCCCCCTTAACATAGATTGGCACTCCGATAGCTCCGGACACATCCACTACCATTACTGAATCTGTCGCTGCCGCATAGCAGGTTATAATTCCCATATCTATGACATATCCTATAGCCGCAGCGCCTATCAGAGACAGCGAGCCTCCGCCCAGAGCAACAGCCGCTCCTATCCCTATGATCCCTGCTCCCGCAATGAAGCCGCCCCAATCCCAGTTGCCCGTGGGATCATATCCCATGATGGGATTGTTACCACAGTAAGCAAAAAGGTTGTAGCTGGCAAGCTCATCACCTACTCCCAGATAAGCTATGTCATCTGCACTGATAAACCGCCTGATCTCCGGGTCATAATACCGTGCATTCAGGTTGTAGAATCCCGTCTCGGCATCATAATAATACCCCCGATAGCGGAAGGGATTCCTGGTCAGGATGCCGTCGGTGTCGATGCCCTTGGCGGCTTCGGTCACGCTGACGGGTCTGCCCCACAGGTCGTACTCGTAGGTGCCGATGAGCGCTGAGTCGCTGTTCCGGTAGATGGCGATGATGTCCCCCTGCAGGTTCCTCGTGTAGAAGTAGCTGACCTCTGGGCTGCTGCCTTTCCTGTAGGTGAGGGACACGACTTTTCCCGTGGCGTCGTAGTAGTAGCGCAGGGTCTCATCCCCGGTCTGTTCGGACAGGAGCATTCCGTTGTTGTAGCGGTAGGTGGTGGTCTTTCCGTTTACGGTCTTGGTGCGGCGCTGTCCGTCGGAGAGGTAGGTGTAGCGGATGGCAGGGGCAGCGGCGTTTCCGCTCCCTGTACTGCCTATGGCGGTAAGGCTGCCGGTTTTGTCCCAGGTCATGATCCTGCCCAGGTAGTTGGTGGGACGCCCCATGCTGTCATAGGTGATGGTCTTTCCGTCGTAGGCGGTGAGTTTGTCTTTCCATACGGGGTCGTAGGTGTAGGTGTGGGTGGTGCTGCCTCTGGTCTCGGAGAGGAGGTTGCCGCCGTTGTCGTAGGTGTAGGTATAAGTGGTGGCAGCGGCGTTTGCGTAGGTCTCGGATGCCTGTGTGACCTCTCCGTATCCGTTGTAGGTGTAGGTCTTCTGGCGGGCGCTCTGGTCCTGGATGGCTGTGAGGTTGCCCCAGGTATCGTAAGTGTAGGTAAATTCGGATACGGGGGTGCCGGAGCTGCCAAATCTGTAGGTGTAGGTGCTCACCAGGTCTGTGGTGGTCTTTTTGGTCTTGCCGTCCACCGTGGACGGGGAGGGCTGGTATTGTAAGGTGGTGTAGAGCTTTTTGGCGTCTGTGGCGCCGGACTTTGGCATGTAGACGGTCTTGTTGCTGCGTCTTAGGCTGTCGTAGCTGTAGGTCAGGGTGCTCTTGTCGGGCAGGGTGGCCTTGGTGGGCTTGTCGTCGGTGGCGTATTCGTAGGTGTAGGTCCTGGTGGTGTCGCCTGTCTCCTGATAGGAGAGGGTGGAGATGTTTCCTCCTGCGGTGTAGGTGTACTGGATGCGGCTCTCCGGGCTTTGGGCGGCGGTCCCTGTGTAGACCGCGCTGCGGACGAGTTTCCCGCTGTCGTTGTAGTCGTAGGTGGTGGTGCTGTCTGTCAGAAGGTCTATCCTGCGGGCAAGGTTTCCGTGGTTGTCATAGGTGTATCGTTCGATGGTGTCGTTGTCGATCCATCTGGCTGTCAGGTTGCCATAGGTATCGTAGGTGGAGCGGGTGGTGGTGCCGTCCGCAAGGGTGGCTCTGGTGATGGAGCCGTTGTTCGGGGCGTATTCGTAAGTGCAGAGGGTGGCGCCCGCGATGGAGGTGGTGAGGACGTTCCCGAAGGCGTCATAGGTGTAGCGGTAGGCAAAGCCGTTGTGGCCTATGGCGGTAAGGTCGTCAAATTCTCCATATTCATAGTTTATGCTCCGCGCGCCCTGTGTGACCGCGGTGATGCGCTCGTCGGTATCGTACTGGTAGCTGGTGCTGACGGCCGTTTGGTCGTTGCTCCTTTTGGGGAGGGTGGTCTGGGGCAGCTGGCCGGTGCGGGTGTTGTAGGTGTAGGCGGTCGTGTTGCCCGCAGGGTCGGTGTCGGACGCCTTGAAGTTGCCGTCGGCGGTGTAGGCGATCCGGGTGTAGCGTTCGAGTTTGACCGTGTCCGGGTCGTAGGCGGATACGGAGGTGGGATTGCCGTATTTATCGTAGGTGTAGTAGGTGTCGGGGCCTATGTTGGCCGCGATGTGTTTGATGTCATTGTTGGTGTCGTAGGTAATGGTGGTGGCGGCTCCGGAGGCCGTGGTCTGTTTTTTGGTGCGGTTGTAGGTGTCGTAGGTTGTCGTGGCTGTCTTCTGGGCGGTGTAGCGGGAGGTGGGTTTCCCTTCTGCATCGTAGGTCTTGGTCTGTACGTCATTCCGGGTGAGCTGGAGGCCGCCTATGGTGAGTTCCCCGATATTGTCATAGAAACAGATGGTGAGATCGGTGCTCTTCCAGGTCTTTGCGGGCAGGAGGAGGCAGAAGTACTGCCAGCCTTCGGTGTAGGCGTTGAGGTTGACGGAGGCCTTGTATTCAATGGGGTCTCCGTCGGGGTCTGTCTCTTCATGATGAGCCATGGCCTTGAAGTCCCGTGAGCTCCTTGCGGGGGAGGCGTCGGCCTTGATCCAGCCGCTCAGCGTATAGGCGTTTTTGGTATTTCCAAGGTTGGCGGTAAAGCGGAGGTATTTGTTTTTGCCGGGTTGTCCTGTGATGTGGTAGGCATAGGTCCCGTCCACGGCATCGGTCACTTTTTTATCTTTCACCGTTATGGTGGAGTTGTCAAGGTTTTTCCAGTGGTAGGAGAGGGTGTCTGTCGTGAGGTCAAAGCTGCCGTCCTCCAGGATGTTGTAGTCGTTTGCGATGTCGCCGCTCTCTAATTGGACGCAGTCGAAGGCCAGGGTGCCGGCGCCTTTTTCGGTGCCGCAGTCGGTCTCCAGACAGACGGTGACGGTCTGGGGCGTCTGGAGGGTAAAGGTGAGTGTGAGCCGTTCCCAGCCATTGTCGAAGGCAGGGTCGGTGTCAGCGGTGAGTTTGGCGCTGGTGTAGGTGTGGTCTGCAGCGTCTGTCACTTTGAGGTAGGCGGCGGTGTTCTGGATGGATTTCGCGGAGCAGTAGGCGGAGAGGGTGTAGGTGCCGGCTGCGAGCTTTACCTGTTGGGAGAAGCCTGCGATCCCGCCGGTGCGTTTGGAGAGGTTGACGTAGGCGCTGTGGGTCCCCAGATAGCAGCGTGCCAGGTTGTAGGTGGAAAGGGCGTTCGCCTCGGGGGTCTGGCCGGTATTTTTGTAGGTGCTCCAGGTCTGGTCGTTGTATTCAAAGCTGTGGTTTTTCAGGAGGTTGTCGGTGTGCATGCCAATGACGGCGGTGTCCTTGATCTTGTTGCGTTTGTTGGTGTTGTCGGTATCGTTTTCGTAGGTGCAGGCGGTAGCGCCAAGGACTTTGTTTTCGTTTACGGCCTTGGAGTAGATGCAGGTCGTCCTGCCCTGCTCATCAAAGACATGGATGTTCTGGATGTCGTCGTCGGTGCCGTAAATGTCATCCACTCCGCTGTAGCGGAAAGCAGTGGTGTTGTCGGTATGGTAGGTGATGGTATAGGTCTGGCCGGGGGTGTTGTCGTGGGCTTCCCGTACTTTTATGACACGATTGTCGGAATCCCGGTAGGTGTATTCCACGCGGTAGCCGTCGTGGTCTTTCTGGGAGGTGAGATGGTGGGCGGCATCGTAGGTATAGGCGGCTGTTTTGCCGTCGGCATAGGTGATCCGGGTGAGGTTGCCCTAGGCATCATAGGTGTAGCGGTTGGTCTTGTTCCCTTCGCTGGTGGGGTCGGTGATGGTCTGGATGCGTCCGTTTGCATCATAAGTAAACCGGGCGGTGTTCCCCACGGCGTCGGTGATGGTCTGGATCCTCTTAAAAGAGGTCCCATAGGCGGTGGTGAAGGTCTGTGCCTGGGTCTTTGCTTTTTTGAGGGCGGAAAGGATGGCGTCGGCTGCGGTCTTGGCCGCTGCCTTGGTGGGGGCTTTGGTGGTGTCGGTGAGGTTGCCCATTTCGGTGGCAGCGGTCTGGATCTGTTTGGCGGTCTTGTAGTCCGCGGTGGCACAGGGGTCTTTCCTGAGGAGGTTTATGGCGTTTATGGTGTTGTCCTGGGTCTTGGTGTAGGAGACGTCTCCCACGGTGGTAGCGGAGGCGTAGCAGGTGTCCCGGAAGGTCTGGGCAGCGTTTACCGCCTCATCGTAAGCGGTGAGGGAGATGGTCTTTCCTGTGGCCTCGTAAGTTATGGTGATGGCGTTCTGCTCTTTGGTGGCTTTGTTCTTGGTGTTCTCAAACTGGTTGGAGTCGGTGATGAGGGCCAGGTTGCCAAAGGCATCGAAGTATCGGACAAGGCTGGCGCTCTTGTCAATGAGCTTCAGGGGGTATCTGTCTTTGAGGGCAGTGTCCGTCACGGGGACGATGTAGAGGCCGAGGCCGTCCTCGTCCCGGGCAGGGGGGAGCGCTGCGGTCGCGAGCACTTCTTTGGAGATGCCGTTTAAAAGGTAGGTGGTGTCGGCTTTTTTGAAGTAGTGGGTGGTGCCGTCCTCGTCGGTGTAGACATAGGGATAGGTATTGACGTTTACGGTGTCCAGAGGGATCTTGATGGTCTGGGCGTAGTTTAAGCGCCATCCGGCATTTTCGTCTGTGGCATTGGAGTTGTAGATATGGCGGATGGTCATGGGAAGGCGCAGTCCTGCCGTGGCAAGGTCGGTGTTGACCACGGTGAGGGCGCCGGTGTAGTCGTTGAGGTAGCCGTATCCCGCGGTCCCGGCAGCGGTGGTGTGGGTTCCCCAGTAGGATTCCAGGCCGGTGGCGGTGCGGTAGGTGATCTTGAGGTAAGGGACTGTGGAGCTGTTTTTCAGGCTGAGGGCGTCGCGCTTGGAGGTGGTCTCATCGTAGGCGGTGATGGCGAGGCCGTAGTTGGGCGTTTCGCCGCTCTGCCAGGCGCGGATGGCCTTGGTGATGTTGAAATAGCCTGCGTTCACGGTGTAGTCCAGGGCAGTCCCCAGGGTGGGCTGTGTGTTCCAGGAGAGTTTGCTGGCGTTTGACCGGGGGGTCTTGTGGTACCAGTCCTGGGTGATGAGGGCAGCCGTGAGGTAATGGGTGTTGCCTTCTTCTTTGGTGCCGCCCAGCTGGAGTGCCGCCTCAGAGATGATGCTCTGGGGCTCGATGTCGGGGAGGTCGAAGCGGATGTAGCTCCGGTAGGTAGCGGTGTTGTTCTTGCCTGCATAGAGGGTGTCATAGATGGTCCCGTTGCTGGCAACGCAGCCGTAGTCGGTGAGGTTTTTGGCCCGCGCCTGTTTGAGGACGGGGTCCACGGTCACGGGGTAGGATGCCTGGTCGAGCCACTGTCCGTCAAGGATGATCCTGAGGTAGAGGACGGAGTCGGCAGCGTCCTCCGGGGAGGCTTCTGTTTCAGACGGAGCGGCAGAGTCTTCCGGGGACTGCGTTTCGGGCATGGTGGTGCCTTGGGGCGTGTCCGTGGGTTCCGTTTCTGCTTCTGTTGCTGTCTCTGTTGCTGCTTCTGTTGCTGCTTCTGTCGGTGCTTCCGCTTCTGTTTCTGCTTCGGGATCCGGCTCCGGTGCTGCCTCGGGCTCCGCTTCCGTCTCTGTTTCAGGATCCGAGCCGGTCGTTGTTTCGGGATCCGGCTCCGCCGTCGTTTCAGAGTCCGGTTCCGCCTCTGTTTCAGGCTCCGGTTCCGCCGTCGTTTCAGGATCCGAACCTGTCTCTGTTTCTGCCGCTCCTTCCGGCGTAGCAGCGGTGTCGATCAGTTCATATCTGGCCTTGTAGGATATCTCACCTTTGCTGTCGATCATAAAAGGGGCAGGGAAGTAGTATTTGATCTCGTCTGTTTCTTCATCGTAAAATACGATCTCATGATTGCTGTTCAACTCAGCTTTCAGGCCTGATAATTGTACACAGAAAAGATATTCATTACCGCTCTCCCTCGTGTCAAGGATAATGTTTTCCTTGATGCCGTCTCCTGTGGGCTGGTATTCTACTTTTACACCGTTTTGGTATCCGTCAAAGGTTATGGTGGATTGTCTGGGCTGGTAGAAGCCGCTGTCTTCCTGAGAGGCTGCCCGGGGAGAAGAGGGAGCAGTATCGCTTACCACTGCGTCCAGTTCGGGGGCGTGCAGAGCCACCTCAGGTTCTCCCGGCAGAGATACATCCGGGACTTTCTCCAAAACTTCCTCCGGAGATACACTCTGAGCTTTCTCTGGGACTTCCTCCAGAGATGCACCCTGAGCTTCATCCTGGACTTTCTCCAGAGATACAGTCTGAGCTTCATGGTCTTCCACGGGCTCCAGCATCTGCCAGGCGATCTCGTAGCCCTCTTCCCGGTAGATGACCTCGCCCTGGCTGTCGGTATTGTCTGTGATGACCACTTCATAGCTGTTGCTTTTGTTGGTATATCCCTCTTCGATCCTGGTCAGGGAGTTGTCGATCTCCGCCAGGTTTCCCTCTTCCGTCTCGTAATGGATGGGCTGGGAGTATACCACCAGGACTCAGCTGTTGTCGCTGAGGAGGTATTCCTTGGAGAAGGTGTCCCGCTTTTCTTCTATTTCACCCAGAACCTCCGGCTGGAAGGGCGTCTCCTCTCCCTGAGATACCTCTGGACCGGTGGGCGTCAGGCCGTTTTCTTCCATAGCACTCCTGTCATTGTCTGTGGTCTGCGGCGTCATGGGAGCGCTGTCTGCCTGTGTCCCTGCAGCCGCGGTCAGGGTGTTGGTCTGGAGGAGCAAAGACAGTATAAGAGTATAACAGAGAGTTTTTTGAAGAGTCTTTCCAAAACTTTTATTGATAACTTTCATAGTATTTTTATTTGTGTTTTTTCTTGTGTACTTATCCATTGACGTTCCTCCACTAAAAACAAAATTTTGCGCGATTTCTTATTGTTACCTAAACAGTATGATACTGCTTTAAATAATGTCTGTCAACCGTTTCCGTTATCCTATATTTATTTCTGATTTAATGTTTAATATTTTATATTTAGTAAAGTATTTGTCAAAGTCACTTCCAGTAAGATAAACTAAACAACTACAGACAAGCCATTTTATCATGAGAGGAGTTTTGTAAATAAAGAAGAGTCTGTGACAGCCAGATTCTCTGGCATATCACAGACTCTCAGACTGTAGACAAAGTCTGTGGTAACCGCCTCATATTTTGTTTTAAAAAGAGCT
>N._stephensi_711_cecum__coassemble_51_pt1 | contig 24011 bp, 17 predicted proteins | sample N__stephensi_711_cecum__metabat2_high_PE_008 | metagenome-assembled genome bin N | reverse complement strand
CATTGACTGGCTTTTTTGCTGTTTGCCCGCCTTTGCTGTCAACTTAGCGACAACTTTAATATAGTATCATGGGTGTCTCGCTTTGTCAACTGCTTTTTAAGAAAATCTTTATTGCTGTCTATTTACAATCCCCGACAGCAAAAAAGAGTATAGCATCGCTTTCGGCTTTTGTCAACAGGGAAACCACAATTTTTTAAATTTTTTTACACAATTTCATAATATCCAGGAAAATCCCCTGTCCATCAGCATTTCCCCACTCTTGGGCACCTGTAAAAGCCCATTATTTACAGTCTATAGCATCATAAAATTTGAATTGTATATGTTTTTGAATCATTTTTCAGATTTAAGGTGATGGAATCCACGCTGCTCATCTGCACAGGCTCCACTTCAAACACCAAAACGACCTTCTCCGTGCTGCCATCCGCCAGCGTCCCCTTATAAGTTGACAGATCATCGATAAGCATGGTGGGCAGTGCAGTCTTGCTGTAGTTTCCGTTCACAGTGACACGGTAACTGTCCCGTCTGTCAAGAAGGTTTATCTCCTGACTCGCGCCGGACAGATTCTGCATGTCAAACTGCAGCACCAGAAGCTCCTTTCCCTCGGCAGCCTCCAGCGCAAAATAAGAGCTGACCTCCCCCTGATAGCTCTGGCTGAGCTCATATCCCGTACTGGCAAGGCTGACACCTGCCGGCAGAGCCAGAAAGCTCTCCAGACTGCCTGACGTCTCTAAGCCCGATGCACTCGCATCGATCACCGGCGTATCCTGCAAATCCGGCGCCTCCTCAGAGGGCATCGGCTCCGGCAGCGGTTCCGGCTCAGCAGCAGAAGGTTCCTGTGCCGCATCCAGCACTTCCACCTGTGACAAATCTACCAGACGACTCCGGCTGTTCGCATCATATTTTAACAATAAAATAGCTGCATACTCGCCTATGGCATTTGCATCTTCATCTGTCATGTTCGGCAGCTCGGCGCCGCAGCCGGACAGAAGCAATGCTGACAGACATAGGATTCCAATTCTCTGTTTCTTCATTTCAAACACCCCTTTTAACATTTCTTTTTTATTTCCCTGAGCCTCAGTTTTGATCCTCAATTTAATCTACGGTTTGATCCGCAGTTTTGATCTCATTCTTTTTTTCCTGACTGCGCTCTAATATCATGTATATCGCGGCAATCGCTAACGCCAGCAATCCCACGGCAAAAAACAGAATCGTCTTCTGCAAAATATTGGCTCCCATGAAATCATACAAGACCAGTTTACCACAAATCGCCAGAGAAAGCATCAATCCGTAAATACGCACCGACTTTTTTTTGATTGCAAAGCCCGTCCCCACGCATCCCAATGCAAGCGCCATCAGTAAAATGCTGTTGGTAATCGAATAGCTCGTTCTCACAATCAGTCCCATATAAGTCAAAAATATCGCAAGTATCAACTGTTTGCAGCCAAAATCCAGATGATATTTCTTTTGGAAGCATATCATAATGGTAGCCGTTCCAAAAATCAGCATACAAAAATAGGTGAGATATGCATTCCGGTACACCGGGTTGATGAGGAGGAGATAACAGACTGCCTGTCCGCTCAACGCAAGCGCATTGAAGCCGACAATACCCATACCCTTGCCACGCCATCTGTCCACATTATTAAACAGCAGTATCGCAACAAACAAAATCCCCACAAACACTGGAAGCTTGAGGAACTGCAGCATATACCTCGAAGTGTAAAGCGCAATCGTAAAGACCAATATCACCTGAAAATAAGTATGCCAATAGTTCAAACACAAAATGCCAAACACCAGACCGGCTGCCAGCGGAATCGTCCAGCGCGCCTCACCGCCAAAGCATACCGCCAGACAGGCAAATGTAGTGATCACCGCATCACTGACATAAAGCATGGGACGTCTGGTAAAGGAAAGGAGCTTTGACGCCACCAGCAGCACCAGCAGACAGACAGCGCCCTCCCAATCCCCTCCATTTCCAAAATGAATTCCCAGAATCCAGAAATTCAGCGCATACCAGATAAACCATTTCTCCTGTTTTTGGCGAAGGATCAGCATGGGTATCAGACAGAGCGCAAGCACGATTCCCGAGCAGAGCAGTCTGTCCAGCAGATAATCCGCTCCACTCAAAGTGACATTGTACACCCAGGACGCATAAAACATGGTCGATATACAATAGGTAACACAAATGCCTATATTATTCTCCATGGAACCGCCGGGCGTCTTTCTCTCCTGCCAGCGCACCTGCGCTATAAAAATCAGCTGCATTACCAGAATGGAAGCCGCAAAAAACAGTGACTGCTGCCATGTCTGATACTGCCCTGTTACATCCGTGTCAACCGTCCAATTAAAATAAGCAATAATCGTAAAAGCCGTGTTCAAAGCCATATGTGTGACATAAATTCCGGTATGAGCCTTCTTAACAGGCACCGCAAGACACATGATATTCACAATAAGAGCCATGACTGTCGCCGTCAGAAACTCTGACACGGACAGACCTCCGCCAAGGACTTCTCTGTCGGGCACCAGCAAAATACAGATATACATAGCCGCCATGCCAAGAATTCGATAAGCTGCAGCGTCCCGTTTGCGGCTGAGTATCATTACCGTCAATGTAATGAGCAGAGTCAGTCCCAGCGCAACCCATTGCCGGAAATTGTGCAGCACCAGATAATTGATCAGGGTAGCTATATACAGGCCGCCCATGCCGAGCGCCGAAAACGTCATGCCAAGCCCTGGCCATCTGCGATACAATACCGCCTCCGCCAGAACCATCACCGCAATACATACCGCATAGAGCAACAGCCCTTTCATCAGGCCTTCCATAAAATACATGCCCAGCAATACCATGGCTATCAAAATAAACGCTCCGCCCACAATGCTCAACACTGCAACTCCGATAGTGAACTCCGCGCTGCGCTTATGGCTCACACCCGGAACCGAAGGCTGCGGAGGTATCGGCATCGGCTGTGGCTGCGCAGGCGCCATCGATGCAGACTGCATAGCCCGCATCCTGATTTCATACATCTGTACGCATCTGTCCAGATCCGCCCTCAGAAGCTCCACCTGCTGCTCCTGATTGACGATACGCCCCTGCAGCTGGTGAAGATATTCCGTAAACTCTACATCTTTCGAGCTTTGCAGCAGCGCTTCCACCCGCGCGCTGAGCAGTCTTAAGCGATCCTGCCCCGATGCCTTTTGCGTTTGTCCATCCAACTCGTTATAATACATCCGCTTCTCCTCTGTTCTTTCGTATTGGTTTGAACCTTATATCAAAAAACGGGCGTATCGGGCGGCATCCTGCTCATGGCAGCGAACCTTTAGATAGATGCCTCTCTCCTGATATTCCTGTCTCTGCACTACAGCCTGTTCCATGAGGTATGATGCCGCCCTGCCCTGAGCATATGGCAGCATAAACTCACAATCTCTGTAATGCTCATAAAGTCTGTCCTGAATCATTTTCGCCAATTCCTGGATTCCAACGCCAGCCCCCGCCGCCATATGGATGTCGTCCTTACGCACCCGGGGCAGTCTCTCCATCTGACATCTGTCAGACTTATTATACACTATAATCTGCGGAATGTCTCCAATTTCCAATTCTTTTAAAGTTTCTTTTGTAATTTCCATCTGCTGGCGGTAATTCTCATCTGAATAATCCACTACATGCACCAGCAGATCCGCATACCGCACTTCCTCCAGCGTGGAACGAAACGCCTTCACCAGCCCGTGGGGCAGCTTATGGATAAAGCCCACTGTGTCCACCAGAAAAAAAGGTCTGCCATCCTCCATTTCGATGCTGCGCACACTGGTCTCGAGCGTCGCAAAAAGCATGTCTTTTTCCAGCACCTGCTTCTCTGGCGCTCTCCCGAACTCCTCAAGCATCCGATTCATGATGGTGGATTTTCCTGCATTGGTATAGCCGACCAGAGCCACCTGCGGAATATGGGAGGCGTTGCGCTTCCTGCGCTGTATCTCCCGGGAACGCTCCACAATCTCCAATTCCTTTTTCAATTCTGAAATGCGATGCTCTATCTTTCGTCTGTCCAATTCCAGCTTCTTCTCGCCGGCACCCCTGTTGCTCATGCTGCCGCCGGTTCCGCCCTGTCTGCCCAAATCCTCATGCATTCCAACCAGCCTTGGCAGCATATATTGAAGCCTTGCCATCTCCACCTGCAGTCTGGCCTCTCCCGTCCGGGCGCGGATGGCAAAAATATCCAGAATCAACTGCGTTCTGTCCAAAATGGGTCTATCCAGCTCCTCCGTCAGATTGCGCATCTGGGAGGGCGAAAGCGTATTGTCGAAAATAATCTCCTCCGCCTCACACTCCTCTGAGTAATCCCTCACCTCCTGCACCTTCCCCGCGCCGATATAAAAGGCTCGGTTCACACTGCTCATGCGCTGGGTAATCACTCCTGCCACCTGTTTTTCACACGCCTCCGCCAAACTCTTTAATTCCGCCATGGAACGGTCAAAATCTGCCTCTTCCCCCGTGTCCACTCCTACCAGCAAAACTCTGGTTCTATCTGTCATGCGTTCTTCCTTCCCAACTCTTTTTTCCGTCTACGCTACTCCTGCACTTTCTCCACAGTAAACCAGAAGCGCACGCCGCCCTCACAATTTTCCACCCCATACTCCTGATGAATGGATTCCTGAATAGCTTTCACAATGGACAGTCCTACGCCGCTGCCGCCGTAAGCTCTGGTTCGAGCCTTGTCCACCTTATAAAATTTCTCCCAGATATGAGGAAGCGCCTCCTCCGGTATCGGGGCTCCGGTGTTATATACCCACACTCTCACCCTGCCATACTCCTGCTCCAGCCGGATTTCGATAATCTTCTCACCTTCGCAATGGTTCACTGCATTGGTAAAATAATTCATAAACACTTCCTCTGTCTTGAACTCATCCGCCCACACATAGAGCGGGACATAATCCGCCATACGCACACAGATTCCGTTCTGCTGAGTCAATATCTGCGCAGACTGTATATAATTCTGTATTAACGTCACCAGATCAAAGCGCTCCATGGCCACCACGTCATTTCCAAATTCCAGTTGATTCAGAGTCAACAGGCGCTTTACCATAATATTCATCTTGGACGCCTCGTCCACAATCACCTCGCAGTAAAATTTCCAGTTCTCCGGGTCGTCGCTTATTCCCTCCTGCAGCCCCTCCGCATAGCCCTGGATCAAGGCGATGGGGGTCTTTAACTCATGGGACACATTTGCAAGAAATTCTTTCCGCATCTCATCAATCTGCTCGCGCTTTTCAATATCCCGCTTCAACTCATTGTTGGCGGTTTTCAGCTCCGATACGGAACGCTCCAGCGAAGCGGAAAGCTCATTGATATTCTCCCCCAGCACATCAATCTCGTCAAATACCGGCGAGAAATTGTGCCGCCTGCTTCCGTATTTGGCCTCAAAATCCAGATGCACCATACGCCCGGAGATATAGCTGAGCTGCATGATGGGCTTCGTGATGCGATAAGCCACCACCCAGATGACAATTCCCCCGAACAATGCACCCACAATCCCCACATAGGCCAGAAAGCGATTGGCCAGGTCTGCGCTCTCCCGGACGCTCTCCAGAGGAGTCTGCATAATAAAAGACACTCCGGAAGTCAGTCTGCCATACATCTCCAGATACTCTCCATCCCCCTGACCGGCAATTTGGATCCGATAATCTTCCCCTCGCTCGAGCTCCTGTAGCTCTTCCTCCTCAAATCCAAAAATATATCCGATCAGCCTTGCTTCAAGCTGCCGCCCTCCATTCTGAGATACATACTTGATCTGAGAGTCCACATCCATGACGCAAACTGTGATATTATAATTCCGGCATACCTTTTCCAGCTCCCTCACGAAAGTATCCGTTCCATAACTGTCCTGCTCCGCCGCCCTGCGGATCGTCTCATAGGCATCGTAAATAATCTCCCGCTTTTCCCGGATATAATAATCCTCCAAAAACAGGGTGTTCACCGCCCAGCAGAGCAGGATCACCCCAGCCATCAGAGTGAAAAAAATCAACGCAAACTGACTGCGAATGGAAAATCGCCTTCTCTTTCCTGCCATCGTCATTCCTCTCAGTCAAATTTATAACCGATACCCCAGACCGTCCTGATCAAATCACCCTTCTCCCCCAGCTTGCTCCTGAGCTTCTTCACATGAGTATCAATGGTTCGGGCATCTCCAAAGTAATCATAATCCCACACCTGATTCAGGATCTTCTCCCGGGAGAGGGCAAGCCCCCTGTTCTCCATAAAGTATGCCAGAAGCTCGAACTCCTTGTAGCTGAGCTCCACCTCCTGTCCGTCAATCGTCACTCGATGGGCTCCCTTATCCAGCTCAATACCGTCGCAGCTCACAACCTCCCCCTTGTCCAGCTGACCGCTGCGGCGCAAAATCGCCTCCACCCTCGCCACCAGAATCTTTGGGCTGAAGGGCTTTGTAATATACTCATCCACCCCCAGTCCGAATCCCTGAAGCTCGTCCTGCTCGTCCCCTCTGGCCGTGAGCAGGATGATGGGCACCCTGGAACAGGCGCGTATCTCCCGGCACACCTGCCAACCGTCCGCCTTGGGCATCATCACATCCAAAATCAGAAGAGCGATATCCTTCTCCCGATAAAAAATGTCCAAAGCCTGCTCCCCGTCCTCCGCCTCCAACACCACATAATTGCTGCGCGTCAGAAAGTCAGATACCAGCTTGCGCATCCTGCTCTCATCGTCCACCACCAAAATCTTCAATCTGTCCATCCGTCTCAGACTCCTGTTAATTTATCCTGTTATTCCACTCCGGCTCCTGCGCCCGATTCCATTCTGTTATTCCATTCCAGCTCCTGCGCCCGGATGGCCTGCTCCCGCTCCGTGAGCTCCTGCTCCCATGATGCATAGCGATTCGTCAGCACCCGCTCATAATTCAAAATATTAGGCTGACTGGCACCCAGCGCAATGGCAAACATGGCAATCACTGCCGCCGCAAGCCCGATATTGGCAATCACGGAAATCCGCAGTGCCAAGGACTTCTTCTGCCCCTGATTCTGTGCGGGCTTCACCCGATTGCGGGCAGGATTGCTCTGATCCCTGAAATCACTCTCAAAAGAGACATACAGCGGAATAGCGTCCACTGCCTCCGCATCAATATCCGGCTGGCGCAGCAGATACTGCTGCATCTCCCGCAGAAAAAACAATCCCACCGGAGACTTGAATATTCGCTCCGCAATCGCCTTTTTATAAATGCGCAGAATACTCTCCGCATTATTATAATCCAGACGCGCCTTTAGATATTCCACCTTACGCCGCTCATCCTCCGCAAGCGCCGCATCCTTCTCCGCGTAAAAGGAAAATCCCTCCGATATATATCTGCCTGTATCCTGCATATCCGCCACAGTACTTCCTCCCGACTTCCAACACTTTTATTCCAGCTCACTCATTCCAGCTCTCTTACTCCAAACCCTTTATTCCATCTCGCTCACTCCAAGCCCTTTCATTGTAACACAAACAGAGTTCCGGCACAAACAAAAGGTACCCGTCCATTTAATCTAATTTAATCTAATTCCAAGGTTTTGATACACTTTCTCAGGCATTCCTTCAGCGGTCGAACTTCATCCCTCAAATACCAGTTATTTAACGCAATATTAAACTCCTCCGCATGTTCCCTGCCGATAGTCAATACTCCATTTCCCGATTCAATCAGGATTCTGCTTGCGACAATCGTGGAGGTTCGCTTATTTCCGTCCCAAAAAAGCTGCTGTTTACAGCCATATGCGAAGTATTCCAGAGCTCTTTCCACCGGTTCTTTTATAGAATTGATTCTGTCGATTTCCCTGACCACATTCTCTCTGACCGGTACCGAGGGCTCAAAATCCCCCACTCCCACTCTGCCGTTTCTCAAAGTGCCCCATTGCAGACTCTCGTTCCGGGACACATACTCATTGACTTTACAGACATATTCCAATGTCAGCTCTTCCTCTATACTTTCTATGCAATATCTCCAGGCGTCCCGCAAATTAAGAACTGTCTGAATATCACTCACTGCCACACCGTTTACAACGGCTCCGTCCAAAATCGTCTGCGTCTGCGGAAATGTGACATTACAGCCCTCTATATAAGCCGTGTTATACACCAGCTCTACGAATGTCTTTTTTGCCAAAAATATATTTTGTTCTCTCGTCAACATAAAGCGTCTCCCCTGCATTCTCCAGCGTCGCATGACACAAACTGTCTTTTCATTCATTATACAGACACCGCCGTCATTCCGCAACCTTAGAATTGACGGTTCCATTTCAAAATTAAGCAGGGACGAAAGCTCCGATACCCATGTATCAAAGCATTCGTCCCTTAGAGTGGAGTAGACGGGAGTCGAACACCTTATGGAAAGCAAGTCCTTTTCTCCGGCAGACCGCTCCCCTTCCTCCGGTTTTGTCAAAAGCAGAATCGTTGCTTTTCTATAATACTTCCCATTTCCCGTTACGGCTTGTTCCCTTTCGCCTGATTTTTTCAAATTGTTTCAGCTTTTGGATATAATATTTTACCCGGCTTACCGACCATCCAAGCTTTTCGGCTAAAAGCGAATTTGTCATATCGGGGGATTCCTTTATCAAATTCAATAATAAAATTTCATCTTCCGAAAATTGCATTTGGTCTGATTGGTTCGATTGGTCTGATTGGTTAGTCTGACCATTCTGACCAAAATCAGACGAATACTCTTCATCTAAAGGAACTATGATTCTAAAAATATCTCCTTCAATAAATTCCGGCAGCTGCCCTGAATAATATTTGCTATATTTAAACAAATTGCGTACACCGGAGCCAAGCTGATCCGCATATCCTATATTTCTGAAAAAAGAAGCAATAACCGGATTCTTTGAAATCGGTTCCAACCTATTCTCTGTAATGTATCCGTCACTTGCCGCACGATTTGCATTTTCAACATACATACGCTCATTTTCAATGACGAATTTGGCCGTATAACTGTCGGTAAATTCCCTATGCATCAAAACATTACTTACCATTTCTCTCAAAATAATATTTCTCAGACTTTTATTAACATCCCCTTCTAAAAAGAATTTATCCGATAAATGTTTTTTACCAAAATCCATAAGTCTGTCATAACTGTCTATCAGATTAGTCTTAATTACTTCTCTGTCATCGTATCTATCCACATTCACTTTACGAACAAGCGCATCTGTCACATAAGCCGGGGCAATATTTAAAATAACATCGTCTTTTCCCAAAAGCATAATGGCGGCAAGATTATATCCTTCCTCTCCGGTTGCAATATCCCGACCATATAATCCGGCGCTTTTCAACAGCTCCTCATTGTCCATAGATTTCCAAGGATGTGTTCCGCCTGCATGATTCTGTGCCAGAATCCTGATTTTCGACAGCAGATCCAAGCGTAAGTCCTCCAATTTCGCATATGGATATATCTTCTTTTCCGTAAAGATATTCTGTTTGCGAATATACATTTGTGCAATCGCCCCGGTCGCCGTTACCTTAACATCTGCATCATCCACTCTGTCATAAATTACTTTTTTATAGCTGTGTACTTCTGCACTTGGCGGAACATGGATATGAATTATCGTATGATTCTCATCATATTCAATTTTTTCCGGCACTAAATATACCGTAGGGGAAAACAATGCCGGATTACTCACGATCTTAATAAAATTTTTAACCATATCCGCTACTGCGTTCTTAGGCACCCCAAGAACTGTACCGTCATTCAATACGCCCAAAAATATATCTCCGCCAAAACGGTTCAAAAATGAGCATACCGTTTCAAAGGTATCTGATTCAATTCCATTTCCACAACGCTTAAATTCGACTGCTATGTTTTCTCCTATTGTCAGCATGGATTGTACTGTTGCCAAATCCATCTTGCAGCCTCCCTTCTCCTGATGCAAATATCATTTTTATTATATCAAAGCACCGTATTTTTTTCAATTATCACCACCCTATGATTGTTTTTTTCAGACACTCACAATGGCGCGGCAGCGGTGTTGGGTGAAATGTGTCACGCCCCTTTATGTCCTTTCTGTTTCTGCGTGAGTAGAAATAGGAAATCTGGAAAACGTAAGAAGTGAGTAGAAGATGAGTCACATTTTGTTAAAAATTTTGGAGCGAGAAATCTTAAAATTTTTAAAAAGTTAGAAATTAAGGCTAGATGTGTTAGAAAATGAACAGCACAAATCAACAAAAAATGAGAGAGCGTGCGTCACCCTGTCCGGCATCATACCCCGATGTGTCGAGTATGATGCCAAACGTACTTTTGTCCCCCGCGATGTCACGAATTTGAACGGTGTGCGACCGTTTTGATTTAAGTGGAGTAGACGGGAGTCAGAACCCAACGGATTCGACTCGCCGAGTCACTTTACGAGTGGAGTAGACGGGAGTCGAACCCGTGTCCAAAAGCCCATTCCCTGTACTTCTACTATCATAGTCCGTTATTGCGGGGAAACTCGCTTTCCCCTGTTCCCTCCTCCGGTCGGAAACGAACAGCCAACCGGATTTGGTAGCTCCTTATACGCCCATGTGCCCGAAGCCCGTCACATGTCGTTTCTCACATCATTGATGCCCGGATTCTAAAGTGTGAGTGCCCTAGAGCGGACAGCAGCCGCAAGGACTGCGGAATTTGCAGCTTACGCTGCAAATGCTAAATTATCTTCAGCGTTTAATTTAAGTTTGCCATTTAACGCATCGCATGCGGATAGCTTCTCCAGCTGCAAGACCCCTGTCGAAACCTTTACTACCCCTTATTCCTATTCAAAAAGCTATACCTTCTGACCTATATGATTATACCAACTACACTTTCCTTCGTCAACACCCCCTCTCTGACTTCTTTTCATTTCTTTTCATTTCTGCCATTTCTTCCACTCCAAAGCCTATCTTCAGCCGATGCCGAGGCGGGAGGAGACCGGGCTGGTCTGACAGGCTTTGCTGCGGTTGGCGCGTTTTCTTATAGTGCGGGACGGCGACCAGGGGAGAAATGCGCACGGATGCGCATTTCAGGCTCTACGGCGCATGGATGCGCCTTAGAGCCGACCCGCAAATGACAGAATACTACACCGCACTATTAGAAAACACCCAACTGCGGCTCCGCCTGTCAGACCAGCCCGGTCTCCTCCCGCCGACACGTATGAACAAGATTTACACGCCCTCACACCAGCACCCCAAACGAAGAACTCACAAATTTCTCACCTTGAACTCGCGCTCAGTCTCCCTTCTGGCGTCCTTTTTAGCAATAGCCTCCCGCTTATCATAAAGCTTTTTGCCTCGTGCCAGTCCGATTTCAACCTTGACTTTACCATTCTTAAAGTATACCTGCAGCGGCACCAGCGTATACCCCTTTTCCTTAATTTTTCCTTCCAGCTTATTAATCTCATAGCGGTGCATCAAAAGCTTTTTCACGCGCAGCGGGTCTTTGTTGAACAGATTCCCCTTTTCATAGGGGCTCACATGCATACCGTACACAAAGACCTCGCCGTTTTCAATGCGCACAAAGCTCTCCTTGATGCTGCATTTCCCCATGCGCATGGATTTCACTTCCGTTCCGTGCAGAGCCACTCCCGTCTCATAGGTCTCGTCTATAAAATAGTCATGGTACGCCTTCTTGTTGTTGGCAATCAGCTTCCCACTCTCCGTCTTTGCCATCTATTCCTCTCCTCCGATATCAAAATCTATGGTGCGGTTAAAACGGTCGCAGCCCGCCACGCGGACGCGCAGAGGCATCCCCAGCTTATAGCTTTGCCCTGTGGCCTTCCCCACCATCTCACAGGCATTCTCATCATAGTAAAAATAATCCCCGGGCAGCCTGGAGACATGCACCAGTCCCTCCACGGTATTGGGGAGCTCCACATAAATCCCCCAGGAAGTCACGCCGGAGATTACACCGTCAAACTCCTCGTCCAGATGCGTCTCCATGTACTCCACCTTCTTGAGCTTGTCGGTCTCCCGCTCGGCTTCGTCGGCACGGCGCTCCAGCCGTGAGGATTCCTTTGCCACATCGGGCAGAAGCTGCCTGTAATGCGCAATGCGCTCCGCATCCATCCTTCCCCTGAGCTGTTCCTTTATGATGCGGTGAATCTGCAAATCGGGATAACGCCTGATAGGAGAAGTAAAATGACAGTAATACTGGCACGCAAGCCCGAAATGCCCGCTGCTCTCCACACTGTATTTTGCCTGTTTCATGCTGCGCAGGGCAAGCCTTGCGATCATGGGCTCCTCCGGAGTCCCCGCTATCTTTTCCAAAAGCTTTTGAATCTCCTTGGGATGAACCTCCTCGCCGCCCACCTTGCTCCCCCGCTTATCCATGGACTTCATATAATATCCAAAATTATTGATAAAAAGCGAGAGCTTGCGGATCTTATCCGGGTCGGGCACCTCGTGTACCCGATAGACAAAGGGCAGCTCCATCCAGTAAAAATGCTGCGCCACCGTCTCGTTTGCCGCCAGCATAAAATCCTCGATGATATCCGTTGCCACATTGCGCTCATAGGGCTTGATCTCCAGAGGATGCCCCTGCTCATCCAGAAGGATTTTGCACTCCGGAAAATCAAAGTCAATGGAGCCCCGGCGCCGCCTCTTTTCCCTCAAAAGCGCCGCCAGCTCCCGCATCTGCATAAACATGGGAAGCAGGGGCGCATATTTCCTCGAAAGCCTCTGTCCGTCCGCACTCTCCCGAGCCTCCAGAAGCGTCCGCACCGCAGTGTAGGACATGCGCCTGTCCACGCGGATGACCGATTCGCAGATTTGATAATCCGCAATCTCCCCCTTTTTGTCTATCTTCATCAGACAGCTCAGGGCAAGCCTGTCCTCCCCCGCATTCAGGGAACAGATACCGTTAGAGAGCGCATGGGGCAGCATGGGAATCACCCGGTCCGCCAAATATACACTGGTTCCGCGCCTGAGCGCCTCCCTGTCCAGCGCGGAATTCTCCTGCACATAATTGGTCACATCGGCAATGTGTACGCCCAGATGATAAAAAGTCCCGTCAAAGTCCACGCTCACCGCATCGTCCAAATCCTTTGCGTCCTCGCCGTCTATCGTCACCATGGTCACATCCCGCAGATCTCTTCTGCCCGCGCAGTCTGCCGGCGTCACGGCATGAGCCACGTTCTCCACCTGCCTCATGACCCGCTCGGAGAATTCCACCGGAAGTTCATAAGCCCGCACGATAGACAGAATATCCACTCCGGGGTCATTGATATGCCCCAGGATTTCCGTCACCCGTCCCTGGGGATTGTGTGCTGCCCGATTGCGTGCCTCTCCCTTAAAAGATACCGTCTCCCGCGCGCCGGTTCCGTAATCCGTAATCTCCACCACAACCTTATGCCCGGTCATGGCGCCCATAGAACACTCCGCAGGCACAAAAATATCACAGGGGATTTTCCCGTTATCCGGGATGACAAAGCCGTAATTCTCTCTGCTTTGCTCGTAGGTTCCCACCAGCGCCGTGATTCCCCGCTGCACAATCCGCAGCACCTGAGCCTCCTGTCTTTTCCCGTGACCCGGCTTTAAGAGCGCGGCCTGAACAATGTCCTGATGAAATGCGCCCCCGGTCTTATCCTCTGGGATAAACAAATCCTCCTCTCTGCCCGCCACGCGCACAAAGCCAAAGCCTCTGGGATTGCCGATAAAGGAGCCCACCACAATACTGCCGTCCCCCTTCATATACTTCCCCTTTGGGGTGAGCATCAGACGCCCCTCCAGCACCAGCTCGCCAAGGATGTCGGAAAGCTCCTCCCGGTCGGACTTGTCCACCTGCATAAAGGCGGCAAGCTCCTTCTCCTTCATGGGCGTATAAAAGTCAGCCTCCACCAGCTCACATATTTTATTTTTGCGCTCTGCACGCATCTCCATTCTCTGATTCTGTTCAATTTTATTGTTTTTTTCCTCAGACATCAAATTCCATTCTCCAAATAAAGAAAACACCCTTTTGCAAGAGTGTTTGTCTTATGTGCTATGAATAAATATTCAAATTCAATATGACTGAAATCAGGATAAATGCCACCGCCAGCACCTTGGTCAGCTTCACTAAAAGTCCCTCCATGGAGCGTCCCTTATTCTTGCCCCAGTAGGTCTCCGCCGCACCGCTGATGGTTCCCAGTCCCGCCGACTTTCCTTCCTGCATCAGTACTAACACAACAAGCGCAACACACACTATGATATAAACAACTGTCAAAACAATTTTTAATACTCCCATTTCACACCTCCTAATGTCAAGCAGATTTTATTCTATCATAAGACAGGAATAATTTCAACAATAAATTGGAAAAAGTTATCTTTTGTGCTACAATGGGGATATTAGCAATATATCCACATATTACGATAAAATTCAGGAGGACTGCTCATGAAGAAAAAGGCGGGCATCTATGTTTTAATTGCATACGCCGTCATATGGCTGGCGGCTTGCGGCCAAGACGTTTCCGACAACAGGGAGCCGGACATTGCATATGCATGGCTTCCGGAATATATCGAACTGGAAAACAGCGAGTGGATCAGTTGTCAGGATATCCATTTTGCCGGGGACTGCGTATATTATAAGCAGGTATTTTTTGATGTGGTAAACCAGACCAACCTTCCGGTCTTAAAAAAATATTCCCTGACCGGGAAAAATGTGCTGCGGGAAATGAATCTACTGAGCGATACAGAGGACGGTTTCCATCGGCTGGTAACGGATTACTGGGTGCAGGATGACGGGCGGCTGTACACGGTGGCATCCGAATACTCCTACAACAGCAACTCCAGATTTACTGTTTTGTGCGCCTATGACCCGGAGTGGAATCAGGAGTGGGAGAAAGATATCACGGATATCACGAGCGGAGCCAATTCTTACAGTCAGATTTCGCAGATAGCCGCAGACAATGACGGGCGGCTCTGTCTGGCGGCATCGGACGCCCTCTATCTGTTTGACGGCGAAGGCAGCCTTCTCAACAGACTTGCGCTGGAGGATATGAGCGTCCGCGATATCGGAACAGGCAGGGACGAAAAAGTATACCTGGCCTATTCAGAGCCGAACAAACCGTCAGCGCAGGGGTATTGTCTGGCGGAGCTTGATTTTGAAAAAAACGCCCTCTCCGACGTCTGCACAAACTTTCCCGAGTTTCCCGAGGGAAGCGGCTTTACGGCGGGAATAGACAGCGATTTTTTGGTCCACACCGCAGAGCGTATCTACGAATATGACCTTGCCAGCCAAAGCTCCCGGGAGCTTTTGTCGTGGCTGGACTGTGATATCAACGGCCATTTGGTGGATGCCCTGGGCGTCTGCAGGGACGGCGGTCTGACGGCATTTATGCAGGATGAAAACGCCGTAGCAAGCTGTCTGATCCTGCTGAACCGGGTGGAGGCGGATACGCTTTTGCCAAAAACTCAGCTTGTAATCGGATGTATCGGCAGCAACAGCGCGCTGCAGGCTGAGGCAGCCGCTTTCAACAGACAGAGCAGCACCTGCCATGTGACCATCAAAAATTATGAGGAGGAAGGCGGGGCGGCCGATGCGAACGGTCAGGAGCCCTCCGACAGGCTGGGCATGGCGCTTGCCACTGGAATCGACTGTCCCGATATTGTGAGTCTCGAAGAGCTGGAGCTGTATCAAATAGATATTGCTGCCATGGCTGAAAACGGGGCGTTTGAGGACTTGGAGCCCTTCCTTTACCACAGCAGCATCCTGACCCGGAACGATTACCCGGAGAATGTGCTGGACAGCTACCGATATCACGGGAGCCTCGCCGGGATTCCCTATTCTGTCACGCTGCGCACTGTCGCCGGAAGAACCTCCGATGTGGGGGAAGAAAGCGGCTGGACTCTCGATGAGCTGCTCACCTATGCGGCAGCTCATCCGCAGCAGGAACTCCTGGATGGCGCGGTGCGCGACGACATTCTCTACGATTGTCTGGTCTTTAATCAGGACTTGTTTATCGACCGGCAATCCGGTCAATGCCATTTTGACTCGGAGGAATTCAGAAACCTGCTTCTCTTTGCCTCAGATTTTCCGGCGGAATACGATTACGGCGCCGACGAGCGCTCCTCGCAAAGAAAGGTTCAGGATGGCGATACTCTTTTGTATGAGACACATTTTGGCAATTTTTATACCCTGCAGGAGCTTGCGGTCATGTTTGGAGAACCGGTGACCTACATCGGTTATCCGTCCACAGAGGGCAGCGGGTGTCTGCTCCAATGCGGCGGTGCGCTGGCAATCTCCGCCCAGTCTGCAAACAAGGAGGCCGCATGGGAATTCATCGAGTATCACCTGTCCCGCGAAATTGACCGAGGCACCGTGGGCTTTGCAGCCAGAAGCAGTGCGCTGGAACGGCAGATGCAGGATGCCGTCACCGTATCCTATTATGTGGACGAGCACGGAGAGCCCATTTTAGATAAGGACGGCAAACCGGTTCCCAAAAGTCTCGGCGGCGTCCAGTGGTCATTTACAGATCCGGAAATTGTTTTCCGCACAGCCACGGAAGCGGAGGTACAGCAGATAAAAGAGCTGATAGAAAATTCCCGGACAGCCCCGGCCTCCAACGATACTGTGATGGCAATCATCCGCGAGGAGGCGGAGCCCTTCTTCCTCCGGCAGAAATCCGTGGACGAGACGATGAATGTGATACAGAACCGCGTCCAGCTATATATTTCGGAACAGCAATAAGTTAGTTTTTCCATCGTTTAACGCAAAACGGCGCATCTCCCAATTATTCGGGAAATGCGCCGCTTTTATTTTTATTGTTTCTATTCTGCAGGTATATGCGTTTCTGCAGCACTCTGCAATTATTCTGCGATGTCTGCGTACATGAAGTACCAGTAACCATAAGCGGAGTGCCAGGAACCGACAATCTTGTCGCTCTGCATCCAGAAGTCATTGTAGTATGCAAGAGGAATGCAGCCCGCCTCTTCCATCAGAATGTCCTCTGCCTTGTGCAGTGCCTGAGAACGCTCTGCGGCGTCCAGCGTAGTTCTGGAAATCTCCATGGCCGCGTCATAATCCGCGTTGGAGAACTTACCGTCGTTGTTGCCGTTGGTGGAGTAGAGCAGATCCAGCATATTGGAAGGGTCGCTGTAGTCTCCTACCCAGCCGTTTCTTGCCACATCATACTGCTGGGCACGACGCAGCGGTGTGAAGCTTGCCCACTCAACGATATTAACCTCCATGTTGATGCCGAGCTCAGCCCATGCCTGCTGCAGATACTCTGCAACAACCTTGTGGTAACCGGAATCATTGGTGGTGTATGCGATATTGGGGAAGCCTGCGCCGTCAGGATAGCCGGCTTCTGCGAGAAGCTGCTTTGCCTTCTCAAGATTTCCCTCATAATCGGAATTGTCGATATAAGGCTGACCGTTGTTTGCATTGTCGATAAACTCTTTGCCGTCGGTATCAATCCAGCCGGGACCCATGAAATTGCCTGCCGGGCTGTAGGTTCCCTGCATCAGAGTGTTTGCAACATACTCGCGGTCAATTGCCAGATTCAGCGCCTGACGTACCTGCTTATTCTGGAAAACTTCCTCCGTGAGGTTCAGGTTGATATAGTAGGTACCGATAATGGGGTCTACATAGAACTCACCATTGCCTGCAAGGCTGGGAATCTCCTCGGTGGGAACATCCTTGATCATCAGAACCTCTCCGGTCTGATATGCGCTGTAAGCGGCGTTGGAATCCTCGATCAGATTGAACTTGATGCCGTCCAGCTTGATAGCGTCCGCATTCCAGTAATAGGGATTCTTGCTCATCAGGATATAGGAGCTGGGAACCCACTCAGTCACATAGAATGGTCCATTGGAGACATAGGTCTCGGGAGATACTGCCCAGCTGTCTCCGTTTGCCTCAACGGTAGCCTGCTGAACAGGGCTCAGCGTAGCGAATGCCGCAAGACTTCCGAAGAAGGAACAGGGAGCGTTCAGGGTGACAACCAGAGTATTGTCATCGGTTGCCTCAACCTGCAGTGCGTCCAGATTGCCGGCGATAGCCTCGTCATAGCCCTCTACCATGCTGAGAACGGTCTCCGCATAGGGAGCAGCCACCTCAGGATCGCATACGCGCTTCCAGCTGTAAACAAAGTCATTTGCGGTCAGATCAGAGCCGTCCGACCACTTCAGACCATCGCGAAGATGGAAAGTCCAGGTGAGACCGTCTTCAGAAGTCTCCCATGTCTCAGCCTGACCGGGCTGCAGTGTGCCGTCCTGACCAACGGTCAAAAGGCACTCAAAATTGTGAAGCAGCATATTGCCGCCGTCCACTGCACTGTTCAGCGCAGGGTCAATGGTCTCAGGATTCGGTCCGATCTGAACGGACAGGATCTTGGCGTCAGTGCCCTGGCTCGGATTCTGGCTGTCGTTTGCCTCGGAGCCGGAGCTGTTTTGTGCTCCACTTCCACTGGGCTCATTGGAGTTGCCGCCACAGGCAGCAAGTCCCATCACCATAACAGCGGAAAGAAGCAGTGCGATGATTTTCTTTTTCATACTTTTTCCTCCTCTTTTTATCTATAAACATTGCACACATGATGCAAATGCCTCCTATGCGCAAATGCTTATCCAAAATAAATGTCGAAAAACCGGCTGTCAATTACATTTGTCCAGGTGATGACAGGCTGCATAATGGTCTTTCGCCGCCTCCCGCCACTCCGGTATCTCATTTGCACATTTTTCATCCGCATAGGGACAGCGGGTGCGGAAACGACATCCCGAAGGGGGATTCAAAGGGCTGGGCACATCTCCCTCCAGCACGATACGCTTATTGGCTCTCGCCACCTTGGGGTCGGCGATGGGAATAGCGGAAATCAGGCTCTTAGTGTAGGGGTGCATGCTGTGCTTCGTCAGCTCATAGCTGTCCGCAAGCTCCACCATATTGCCCAGATACATCACGCCGATGCGGTTGGATATATGCTTTACCACCGACAAATCGTGGGCGATAAACAGATAGGTCAGCCCAAGCTGCTCCTGCAAATCCTCAAACATATTTATCACCTGCGCCTGAATGGACACATCCAGCGCGGAAATCGGCTCGTCACAGACAATAAACTCCGGATTCACCGCCAATGCTCTGGCGATGCCCACTCGCTGCCTCTGTCCGCCGGAAAATTCGTGGGGATAACGGTTTGCGTGCTCAGAATTAAGCCCCACCCTCCGAAGCAGCTCGATGATGCGGTCATACCGCTCCTGTTTGCTGCCCGCGAGCTTGTGGATATCAATGGGTTCTCCCACGATATCTCCCACCGTCATACGGGGATCCAGGCTGGCATAGGGATCCTGAAATACAATCTGCATTTTCTTGCGATAGGGCATCATGTCCACCGCAGTCCTTTTACCATCCTTAAATTTCTCAAAAATGACGTTCCCGTCATAAATAATTTTCCCTTCGGTGGGCTCGTACAGACGCAGCAGCGTTCTGCCCGTGGTGGTCTTGCCGCAGCCGCTCTCTCCCACCAGCCCCAGAGTCTCGCCCTTATTGATGTGGAAGGACACGTCATCCACAGCCTTCACATACTTTTTATTTTTCCCAAAGCCGCCGGCCGCGAAATATTGTTTTAAATGTTCAACCTGTACTAATTTTTCACTCATGAGCCGCCTCTCCTTCCATCATCTGTTTCTGGTTCAGCCAACACTGGGTGTAATGAATCTCGCCGAACTCCGTCACCGGAGGCATCTCCCGCAGACAGATCTTCATGCACTGCCCGCAGCGGGGTGCGAAGGGACAGCCCTTGGGGGGATTGAGCATATCAATCGGAGTCCCCTCAATGGGAACCAGCCTCTCATGCTTTGTCGCGTCCAGACGGGGAATACTGCGCAAAAGCCCTCTGGTGTATTCATGCTTCGGCTCATAAAAAATCTCATCCGCCGTGCCATATTCCACAATATGCCCGGCATACATCACCGCAATCCTCTCGCAGATATTTGCCACAATACCCAGGTCGTGGGTAATCATGATGATCGCCATGCCCAGCTTTTCCTTCAACTCCATCATCAGCTCCAGAATCTGAGCCTGAATGGTCACATCCAGCGCCGTGGTCGGCTCATCCGCGATCAAAAGCTTCGGCTCACACGCCAGCGCAATGGCAATCATCACACGCTGACGCATACCGCCGGACAACTCGTGTGGATATTGCTTCAGGCGCTTCTCCGGCTCATTGATGCCCACCAGCTCAAGCAGCTCTCTGGCTCTCTCATGCGCCTCCTTCTTTTTCTTGTCCGTGTGCAGGAGGAGCACCTCCTCGATCTGATTGCCGATGGTGTACACCGGATTCAGACTGGTCATGGGATCCTGAAAGATGATGGCAACCTCGTTGCCTCTGATCCTGCGCATCTCCTTCTCTGTCATATCATTGATGCGGTGGCCGTTAAAATCCAGCGTGCCGCCGATCAGTCTGCCCGGATGTGCGGTCAGCCCCATCAGGCTGTAGGCGGTGACGGATTTACCGCTTCCGCTCTCTCCCACAATCCCCAGCACCTCGCCCTCCTTCAGGCGGATGCTCACATCGTTTAAAGCTTTTACCTCTCCCGCAGGCGTAAAGAAGGAGAGACGCTCATTTTCAATTTCAACCAGATACTCACCCATGGCGTTTCCTCCTTAATTTTTCAGCTTCGGGTCAAAAGCGTCCCGCAGGCCGTCTCCCAGCAGATTAAAGCTCAAAATGATCAGACTGATCACAAAGGCCGGGATAAACAACAGATACGGGTAGGTGCCCATGCCGTTGATGGCATCGCTGCACAGACTTCCCAGCGAGGGAAGGGGGACGGCGACACCCAGCCCCAGAAAGCTCAGAAAACTCTCCGTAAAGATGGAGGAGGGAATCTGCAGCGTTGTAATCACAATCAAAGTACCGATACAGTTGGTGAGCAGATGCTTCTTGATGATCCTGCCGCTCTTTGCACCCAGCGCTCTCGCCGCGGTCACATACTCGCTCTCCTTCAGCATCAGGATCTGGCTTCGTACCATACGCGCCATGCCGACCCAGTACAGCAGCGCAAACACCACGAAGATGCTGACCATATTATCGCCGATAACCTTAATCCAGCCAAAGCCCGGCACTGCCGCCAGCGACTCTAACGGCGCGTCCAAGGCAAAGGACAACAGCACGATCAGCAGGATATCGGGGATGGTATAGATGGTGTCCACGATTCTCATCATGACCATATCCACCCAGCCGCCGGCAAACGCGGCGATGGAACCATACGCTGCGCCAATCAGCAGAATGATCGCCGTGGCTATCAGCCCAACCAATAAGGAAATCCGGCTTCCCATCATGACGCGGATCGCATAATCGCGCCCCATCTTATCCGTTCCGAAGATATGGGGAAATATCTTCTCCCCCGCCTCAATCGCCTCAAGCTCCTGCTCGGAGTACTGCATGGGGGCGAGATTGTTGGCTCCCTTCATCTGCATACGATAGGTATAGGGGTAAAACGACGGTACGATAAACGAAAAAATCATGATGATGACAATGACGACCAGACTCACCATCGCAACCTTGTTCCTGACCAGACGGCGGAAACCGTCCTTCCAGAAGCTGACACTGTCCCGCATAACTACAAGGCTTTCCTTCTCCGCATCGGACGCCGGCAGAAAATCCTCGGGCTTTAAATTCATTTGTAAACTCAAAGGGTTCTTGTTCATCTGTCCTCTCCATTCCTCACTTAAGCTGAATTCTGGGGTCGATAAGCTTGTAGACGATATCCACGATCACATTCATGATCACCATAAAGGTAGCCAGGAAAATCGTCGTGCCCATAATCATGGTGTAATCCCGGTTCGTAATCGCGCTTATGAACTCTCCGCCCAGACCCGGAATGGTAAAAATCTTCTCAACGATAAAACTGCCCGTCAGCGTATAAGTGATCATGGGGCCAAGATAAGTGACAACCGGCAGAATCGCATTTCTCAGCGCATGCTTGAAGATACTCACCCTCTGGGAAAGTCCCTTTGCCTTGGCGGTGCGCATATAATCCTGCCCCAGCACGTCCAGCATGGAGGAACGCATCAGGCGCATAATGTACGCCGTGGGATAAAACGCCAGCGCGGTGACCGGCATGATATAGCTCTTCCAGCCCGTAAGCCCCAGCGTGGGAAGCAGCCTCGCCTTCACGCCCAGAAAATACATTAACAGCGCACAGAGCACAAAGCTCGGCACTGCAATGCCGCAGGTGGACACCACACTGATGACACTGTCCAGCACCTTGCCGCGCTTATATGCCGCGATACAGCCCAGAGGGATACCCAGGCACAGAGCCACCAGCACTGCCAGTCCGCCCACTTTGGCGGACACCGGGAATTTGCTGGAGATTATGTCGCTGACGGTACGTCCTCGCTGACGCAGGCTGTCGCCGAAATCGCCGTGCAGGGCGTCCGTTATATAAGTGATGTACTGTTGTCCCAGAGGCTTGTCCAGACCGTATTTTGCCTCCAGTGCAGCCTGTGCCGCCGGGCTGATGGCCTTCTCGGACATGAAGGGACCTCCCGGAACCATGTTCATCAGGAAAAATGTCAGAGTCGCCACCACCCATATCGTGACAACCGCCAATAGAATTCGTTTTGTGATGTATTTTGCCACTGTAACACCTCTCTTGCCAACGCTTTTCCACTTTTTCGATTTAATTTAATAAATTTTAAAGGATATTTACTTAATAATTATAATCATTGAGAAAAGTTTGTCAATAAAAAACCTTAAAATCCTCGCAGTTGGAAGATTTTAAGGCTTTTTCATTGTTTTGGAAATCGCTCGATTTACACAGCTTATCTGCGCACCAGCAGAGACTTTCCTGTCATCTCTTTGGGCTGCTCCTTCCCCATAATCTCGATCAGAGTGGGAACGATGTCCGCCAGACAGCCGTTCTCTCTCAGGGTATAGTTCTCATCATAATTTACCAGAAGGAAAGGCACCTGATTGGTGGTGTGGGCGGTGAAGGGCTCCCCGGTCTCATAGTCCACAAGCATCTCGGCATTGCCATGGTCAGCGCAGATAAACATCACGCCGTCCGCCGCCTTTATCGCCTCCACAGCCTTGCCCACGCACTCGTCAACCGCCTCCACAGCCTTTATCGCAGCGTCCAGAACGCCTGTGTGTCCCACCATATCGGGGTTGGCAAAATTGATGATGATCACGTCGTATTTGCCGGAACCGATAGCTCCGGTGAGCTTATCACACACCTCGTATGCGCTCATCTGGGGCTTTAAATCATAGGTTGCCACATCCTTGGGGGAATTTACCAGCACTCTGTCCTCGCCGGGATTGGGCTCCTCCACGCCGCCGTTGAAAAAGAAGGTCACATGGGCGTATTTCTCGGTCTCCGCGATACGCGCCTGAGTCATCTGATTGGCAGCCAGCCACTCTCCGAAGGTATTGGTCACAGCCACCTTGTGGAACGCCACCTCCTTGTTGGGGATGGTGGGGTCATAATCGGAGAAGCACACATAGGTGATATCCTTCCTTGCCCCCCGGTCAAAGCCCTTGAAGTCGTCATCACAGAACGCTCTGGTAATCTCACGCGCTCTGTCGGGGCGGAAATTAAAGAAGATGATCGAATCGCCGTCCGCTACCACCGCGCCGTCCTCCGTGACCGTGGGCTTCACAAACTCGTCCGTCTCCCCTCTGTCATAGGACTCCTGAATGCCGCAGATACCGCATTTTGCCCTGAGTCCCTCACCCTTTGTCATGGCATTGTAGGCGAGCTGCACACGGTCCCAGTTATTGTCCCTGTCCATGGCATAATAACGCCCCATCACCGAGGCAATCCTGCCCACGCCAATCTCCTCCATCTTGTCCCTCAATGCCTCCGCAAACTCCTTGCCACTGGCAGGGGGCGTGTCGCGTCCGTCCAGAAAACAGTGGACATACACCTTCTCCAGACCATTTCTCTTTGCCAGCTCCAGAAGTCCGTAGAGATGGGTGTTATGGCTGTGGACGCCGCCGTCGGACAAAAGTCCCATGAGATGCAGCGCGCTGCCGTTCTTCTTACAATTCTCCACCGCAGATAAAAGCGCGGGATTCTCAAAGAATGTCCCGTCCTGAATCTCCTTGGTGATGCGGGTGAGCTCCTG
>N._stephensi_711_cecum__coassemble_50_pt1 | contig 25739 bp, 18 predicted proteins | sample N__stephensi_711_cecum__metabat2_high_PE_008 | metagenome-assembled genome bin N | reverse complement strand
GAAAGAAAAATGGCTCTGGGAAACAGATCCCAGAGCCATTTTGTCTACAGTCTGAGAGTCTGTGACAGCCAGATTCTCTGGCATATCACAGACTCTTTAAATATTCAGATACTTTACAACAGATAATTTCCTGCTAATATACGACTATTTGATAACAAAGGTCTTTGCGACGGTTCCCGCGTAATTGCCGATACCGGTAATCCGAGCCGTGGCACATCCTCTGCCCTCGTTATTCTGGTAGGTAATCAGATAATCCCTGCCGGATACGAGGGTTTTTCCGTTCACCGTAACCTTTACCTTGGGAGTCACCGCTTTGTTCTTGTAGGTCTGAGCGGGAATCTCCTGTATGCTCTGACTGGTGATAGCCGCCGTCGTAATCGTAAAGTTCACGGTTTTGCTCTGCTTTTCCCCGCTCAGGCGCATACCCTTTTCCTTAATGATGACATAGGGCTGCCTGGAGCTGTCCTTTCCGGCTACCCTGGTGTTATTTTTGTAAGAAACGCTGTACGCGGTTCCCGCTTTGAGCTTCACCGCTACACCGGTTGTTTTGTCCACAAAGCTGATTTCCGGCTTGATTGCCTTGCCCGTATAAGCCACAGGATTGATGGACACCACCAAATCATCCAGATTTCTCTCCTTAATCTCGAAGACCTCCGGGAAGGTAACGCTGCCGCTGTAGTTGCCCTTACCCTTGATGACAATCGTTGCCTTGGAGCCGGACTTCACATTATTTTTGTAGGTCACCGTATAATCCGTTCCCTTTTTCAGCGAAACAGTCCTGCCGTTGTTAATCGCCGTCACCTTTAACGCGGGTTCCAGCTTATAGCCGGTGTAGTACTGCGCCGTGCCGTAAATATCATCGGGCACCAGCTCCACCTGGACAAAGCCATAGCCGTTCTTTTTCAATTCAGCCTCAGACATCCCGTCCATCTTGTCCTTGGAACTCATGGCTCTCTTGGCGATTACAAAGCTTGCTTTCTTTGTTCCGCCGTAATCGCCGATACCGCTGACAAGAATTTTGGCGGTTCCCGCCTTGATATTGTTTTCATAAGTCACGGTATAGTTGATGCCTTCCGTCAAAAGCGTGCCGTCCTTAGCCTTAACCACCAGTCCCGCATCATCGCCTGTCGTCGCCAGTCGAACGGCAGAGCCTGTATATACCTGTTTGAACGTCTTGATATTAGCATAAGAAATCAAAAACTTCTGCTCCAGCACCCGGAAGGAAATGCTTCTCGTGCCGGTATAATTGCCGCGCCCCTCCAGAGTAGCCTTATAGTTGCCGGCGTCTTTTACCCTGCCGCCCTCCACCAATGTGCCGTCTGTGCCGTCTGCGTTTACTGTCTTCACCTCTGTAATCGCATAATTGCTGCCGCTCAGAGTCTTTGTGCCATCCTTTACAACCGCCTTCACCGTCTGGGCGGAGGTCTTGACCGCCAAATCCTCTATTGTCGCCTCCACGCTGATATCCGCTATGGACTTTGCCTTGACGGTAAAATACTTCTTCTCTGAGACGCCCGTGTAGTTGCCGATTCCCTTCACTGTCAGATAGGTGTTGGAATTGCCCTGAGCGTCGGTCGTGCTCACCTTGGTGTTATTTTTGTAGCTGACCGTATAGTCCTTGCCCTGCTGCAAAACAATGCTTCCATATCTTACAGTGACAACGGGAGTCACCGCCTTGCCCGTGTAGGTGCTGCCCGCAGGATTGCTGATGGTAAGCCTTGATACAGGGCATTTTGCAATCGTAAAGCCTGCGGTGCGGGAGCCCTTGTACTTCGCCCCCTTTGCCACCACCATGAGCTTTGCGGACTTGCCTACCTTGATATTTTTCTCATAATAAATATCATAATTCTCCCTGGAAATCGGCGTTTCTCCCAGCAGAACCTCCACCTCGGGCTCAATTTCCTCCCCGGTGTAATAATAGCTCTTCTTCTGCGCATCGTCATATTCCTTGAACCGGATGACAGCCTTGGAGATATCCGTCCGATTGTCCTCCACGATGGCGAAGGTCACCGTCCGGCTTCCTGTAAACTTACCCTTCCCGGTCAGGGTGATTGTGGCAGACTTCTCCGCCGTGGTGAGCGCGATATTGTCGCTGTAGCCCGCACTATAATCCGCGGACGTCAATGTATAGCCCTTATAAGTTACCTGAACGGCAGGCGTCAGCTTCTTACCCGTGTAATACTGATCGGGCACAGACGCTATCTGCACAGCCTTTAAATCAATGCTGCTCTCCCCGAAAATGCTGACAAATTCTGCGCTAACGGTGGCGACGCCATCCGGCATGACAAAGACTGCCGTGGTGGTCTCCGCCTGATCCGTATAATTCAAAAACGCAGTGTGTGTCGTCTCATTGTAACCAGCTTCCGCTGTGCCGTCGGACAGAATCGCCCCCTTCACCGCATCGCCGCTCACAGTGAGGGTTTTGAGCATATAACCTGCTTTGGGCTGTGCGGTCACGCGCACTACCTCGCTGCTCGTAGGCTCCAAACTGCTCAGAGTGATGGAACCGTTTTGCAGTTCCTCATCCACGAGCAGGCTGTATCTCCCGTAAAGATAACAGTCGTCAATACTTCCCCATGCTCCCGCCACAGTGGAATTGACCTCAAATCCAACCTCCAGAGTATCTCCCGTCTCCACCGCTATGCCGGTAATCTCAGGATTTGCCCAGTTCAGCCAGCCGCTCAGCGAGCATTCCGCCTTGTAAACCGCCTCGCCGCCGCTCTTTTTCTTTACCTTCACCACCGCATACTGCAAATCCTCCACGCCTGCGGAGCCGCCCTGAATATAGCCGCCGAAGGTATACACACCGGGAGCCAGACCCTCCAGAGTCTGCGTCACATAAAACTGCATTGCCTTACTCCGGTAAAAATTCAGTCCATAGGAATCCGTTCGGGGATTCTCCGTGGTAGGCTTCACCGTATAGTCGGTGGAATCGCCATCCGCATAGGTGAGCTGCCACCCCTTCATATCCTCCTCAAATCCGGGATTTTGCAGTACATTTCCGGCAAACTCCACCTGAATCTCCAGCGATACCTTATATTTTTCCGTCTTCTTGGAGCCATCCGCGCCATTGTCATAAACACAGGTCACGGTACCCGTCACCGTATAGATTCCCGCTCTGTCGGTATTGACCAGCTTCACCTCATCCCGGTTCCAGACTACGGGATAGCTTGCCGGGGTATTATCGCTGAACGATACTGCCACCGTTTCAGGATAAGCTACGGTATCTCCCACCTTAAGCTTCATGGTCATCCGGCTGTCAATCTGAGAAATCACGCGCTCAGAGACAGCTCCCGTCCGAATCAGACGGTAAATCTCCGCGGTGGGAAGCGCCGTGCCGTCAAAATCAAACCAAGCCTGATTGTCGATAGCGCTGCCGCCGTACCACAGACCGGCGTCAGAAGGGTCATACTCGTAGGAATAGCTGGAAGCCCAGCCCGAACCGTACTTCTCCCACAGCGCCTTGTTCTTGTTGTAGGCGGACTGATTTACGCTGCCGTCCGCATTGTATGCATAATATACCGAAAGCCATGCGGGCTCCCAATAGAATACACCGATGCCCGCTCCGCTCACACTGCCGTTCACCAGATTCACGGCGTTCACCACATCGCGAATCTCATCCGCCTGACCCTGAACGGAAATTGCATAATCCAAATCCTGTCCTACCGTCTTGGGCGCGGTGTTTCCATGTCCGTCTCCGTCATCCCAGGTGGTCGCCCAGGAAGTCTCCGCCACCATGACCTTCTTGCCATAGGTCTGCGCAATGTCCTTCAAAACCTCGGTGAGATTCGCCGTGGTTCCATGCCAATACGGATAATAGGAAGCCGCAAAGACATCATAATCTACGCCGTATTTCTGCAAGGTAGATGCAATACCGTCAAATTCTCCGTTGGTCTGCGGGTCGGTAAAATGCACCGCCACCAGACACTTGGGATCAAACGCCCGCACCGCTCTGGCGCCCTCGCTGAACAACTCCGCAGCCGTCTCCCAATTGCTCTCGCCGCAGATGCCGTTATTGGTCTCATTGCCCACCTGCACCATACCCACGTCCACGCCTGCATCCCGCAGCATATTCAGGCTCTCCAGCGTAAAGTCATAGATCGCCTGACCTTTCTCATTTATCTTAGCACCCTGTTCGTCCTTACCCTGTTTGTAATTGCTCCACGCCTTGGGCGCCTGCTGCTTGGAAGGGTCTGCCCAGAAATCCGAATAATGGAAATCAATGAGCACTCTCATGCCCGCGCCCGTGGCAAGCTGACCAATCTGCACCGCCTTCTCCAAATCCGAATTACCGCCGCCGTAGCCGTTTCCGTTGCTGTCATAGGGGTCGTTCCAGATACGGATGCGCACCCAGTTCATGCCGCCATCCTTCAGCATCTGGAAAAATTCTTCATCGGACAATGCCTCGCCCTGTTGATTCTTAAATACTACGCCGCTTTCCTTCAGTGCGATATAGGAAGAGAGATCCGCACCGGTGATAAAATCATCCGACAGCGCCACAGGCTTCACGGAAATCTCTGCCTTTTTGGCAGGAATCAGCGCGTCAAATGCTGCTGCCAGATTATCATATGCGGTCTGGAATGCATCCTGAGCGGTCTCCGCCTGTTCGGAGTCTGCCGTCACCTCAGCATAAGTCTTTAACGCCTCCTCGGCCTCCACCAGTCTGGTCTCCAGCACCTTCCAGCTCGCTTCCTCATAATTTTCCGAAACCAGCTTTTTCATAACAGCAATCTGCGCTTCCAAAGCCTTCCTCACGGACTCCAGATTTCCGCCGGGCAGCGAAGTTTTATCCGCATAAAATACGCCGTCCTTATAATAGGTCAATCCGGCCAGAGCCTGCGTGATATCGGTCTCCCAATTGTTCTTCGTGGAACCGTTTACAAAATCCTTGCTCCACTCTCCGCCCAGATACAGCGCCATCAGCTTGGCGGAAGCCTCGCCCGCCGGCAATATAAAGGTCAGCTCATACCAGCCATCGCCCGCCGCGTCCGCCTGGAACACATAATAATTATTCTCATAGGTGTCCGTGTGGTCTACGGTCAAAGCCTCCTTCTGATTCGTCTCGCTGTTGATGGTCTCCAGCGTCCCCTTAAGCTGCAGGCTCGGAACCTGCTCGCCGCCATAGACATGCAGCGTGATCAGACGCAGATACTCCTTCACGGCATCCTCCGTGCCGCCGAAAATCTTATCTCCCTTTACCGCATAGCAGGGATTCTCCCCAGAGGAAAGCTGCGCATAAATCTCCTTGCCGTCCCACAGGTAAGAAATCGCTCCCGCCTTGGCATTCTCGTCGCCGTCATAATAGATATTAAAGCCCGGGTCTGCAGTTCCAGTGACTTCAAGGAAGGTGAGCGGAATCGAAAACCATCCCGCATGTCCTGACACCGGTGTCATTTCGTAAATGTCGCCCGCATTCCAAATATACCAGTCCGCTGGAGCCGCTGTGGTGGAAAGGCTCGTACCTCCGCTTGACCAGAGATTGATGCCCAGCTTCTCCGCTCCCTCGGAGTAATAGTACAGCACGGCCTGAATGTCTTTCTTTTGCAGACCTTTCATCGCTGCGCTCAATTCTTCATAAGCGGTGTTGATTGCGTCGTTATCTGTGGAAGAAGCGTCAATCAGAGTCTTTGCCTCCGTCAGCTTCTCCTGCAGCTCTTCATAGCCCGCCTTGAAATCGGCGGCAGTCTTGCCCTCTATCAGAGCCGCTGCCTTTGCATATAAATCCGACAACTCCTCTAATGTATAACCTTCCGTCTCCTGAGTGACGCACACAAGAGAGATATCGTCGATGCAAATCCATGCGCCGGCTCCGGCCTTCACGCGAATACCCACCACATAATTTTCCGCGGGGGATTTGAGCGTAAACTCCTTTGTCACCTTTACCCAGCTGTCGCTCTCACTGCTCTCCTCTGTATCGTCGCCATCGCCCGTTCCCAGATTCTCCTCGGCCTCGGAATAAGCCTCGCCAAACAAAACTCCCGCTGTCGTCGCATTTTTCACATAGCCCTCGAATCGGTAGGTTCCGGCGGGCAGCTCCAGCTCCTGATATACCCCGAAGGTTCCATCCTCGGTCAAATCGCTCTTAAAAGTAATGGCAAGCCCATAATCAGCTGAGGTATCTGTACGGGATGCCCATTGGCTCAATTCTGCCTTATCGGCTGCCGTCCAATCCGAAAACTGCCAGTTCCCAAGCTTACTGCCGTTCCAAGTCAATCCCATGAAGTCGCCGCCAGCGATGTACTTTTCCAGCCCCTTCGCCGCTGCGTCCAACTCCTCATAAGCAGTATTGATCGCTGCTGCATCCGCGGAAGAAGCGTCAATCAAAGTCTTTGCCGCCGACAGCTTCTCCTGCAGCTCTTCATAGCCAGCCTTGAAATCGGCCTCGGTCTTACCTTCTATCAGAGCCGCTGCCTTTGCATACAAATCTGATAATTCCTCCAGCGTATAGCCTTCCGTCTCCTGCGTGATACACACCAGAGAGACATCATCAATGCAGACCCATGCACTGGCGCCAGCCTTCACACGGATACCTACCACATAATTCTCCGTAGCAGATTTGAGCGTGAATTCCTTTGCCACCTTCACCCAGCCAGCGCTCTCACTGCCCGCTTCCATGTCGTCGCCGTCGCCTGTTCCCAGATTCTCCTCGGCTCCGGAATAATCCTCACCAAACAGAACTCCTGCCGTCATCGCATTTTTCACATAGCCCTCAAACCGATAGGTTCCGGCGGGCAGCTCCTGCGAAAGCGTCTGATATACGTCAAAGATTCCATCCTCCGTCAAATCGCTCTTAAAAGAAACCGCGAGCCCATAATCGGCTGAGGTATCTCCTTCCGTTACATCCCTCGCATCTGTACGAGATGCCCAGCTGTCCAACGTGACACTCTGAGCTGCCGACCAATCCGGAAACTGCCAGCTCCCGAGCTTCCCGTCAGCCCAGTCCAGCCCGACAAAATCGCCGCCCTCAATATAATTTGTCTGCTGCTCCCCCATCGTCTGGTCACCTGTTTCCTGACCGTCCTCGGTCAACTCCTGCGCCCAGACGGGTGCAACAGGCACCCCGCTTCCGGTGAGCACCATAGCCGCCGACAGAATCCCACATAAAAATTTCCGCCATTTAGTCCTCCGCTTCATGCCATCCCTCCTGTTTTTGTTTTCCCTTTTGCTTTCCGTTCCCTTTTTATAACGCAACCGATTGCGCAACATTTGCGCAATCGGTTGCGCTCCCATCTACCCTAATTATATTTTAATATCCTTTTTTTCACAAGAAATTTTTCTTCGTTTATTTCACCAATTTTTTAGCTTCTATTTTATGAAATAATGCTAAAAAGCCCCTTCCTGCCGCTCATCAAACGCTCGCAGGAAAGGGCTTTCGAATATTCATCATCTAACCCGACACCCGTCAGGAATAATAGGTCAGACCCGTCTTTTCTACAATTTTGTCATACTGACGATACATCTTCTGCACTTCATTTTCCAATATATAATAATGCCGCACATAGGGGATGAGCAGCACCAGAAAGACTGCCGTCACCACAAGCCAGCCTATCGCCCCCTCCGCTCCAAACGCCATCAGTCCAAAGGCCATGCAGATAGCCGTCATGGTGAGCAGCGCAAAAATCACCGTGACAATCAGATGAATCAGCCTCTCATGCTGAAAGAAAGCAATCTGCGTCAGATGCTCCGCCTTCACCTTCTCCCAGTCCGCATCGTCCCGGGCAAGCAGCTCATCCACATAGCTGCGATAAGTCAATATCCGTCTCTCCATATTTCTCCTCCTTTTCCGCATTTCCCCGCAAAAGGGACATTGCCGCCCCCAGCAGGACAAAAATCACCCCCGTGGCGCAAATCTGCTGATAGCAGAAAAAATTGTGAAAAGCATACGCCAACAGACACAGACCCACAGCCCGCGCCACCGGCTCCGCCTTATCCTCCGCCCCACAGAGACAGGCGACAATCCCTCCCGCAAAAATCCCCAGATATGCCAGTCCGCCAAAAATGCCCTGACAGAAAAACATATTCAGCCATTCATTGTGGGCATTGGTCAGAACCGCGTCCCCCCATACCGCGCTCAGCTCCCCGGCATACTCCAGACTGCCGTAACAATAAGCCGCAAAGCCGTCCGCGCCCACACCGAACAGCTTATTGTGCAGGGGCAGCTCCCCGAACATCCTACAGACCATTTTCCATGTCCCTCCGCGCATATCGCCCCATGCGTCGTCAAAATACAGATAAGGACTGCGCAGCGTCACGGAAAAAAGCCGCTCCAAAATCCCCGTGGTATTGCACGCCACCAATAAGACCAACAGGACGCCGCAGCCTGCCGCAGCCGCCGTGCAGCGCCTCTGCAGCCGTCCCCTCTGCGCCGCGCTCATGGCCTCACGCCTCCGCCCATACGCATAATAAATCCTGACTGCCACAGTAAACAAAACACAGATGATCAAGCCCGCGAGCATCCAACGCCAGTTGTAGACATAAACGCTAAAGCCTCTCTCGTCCCGCACATGCCCCCGGCGCAGCGCTCTCACACCGCACATAAAAAGACTTGAGCCAAACCACAGACACAAAACCTGACAAAAAGAAAGCATTTTCGCCCTATCACCCACGCTGAGTATGCCCAAAGCCAGAAGCACCACGCCCAGCCCGATATAGGCGCTGTCACTGTATGTCGCCGCAAGACCCATGAAAGCCAGCGCGCTGTAAGCCCCCCAGAGCAGCAGCCACAATCCGCCGCCCCGCAGCAAAATCGCGCCTCCGGCTCCGGCTGCACCGCTGTACGCCTCCGCCCCCAGCTTCCAGAAAAAATACACCCCTATGGGAAAAACCGCACAGGCATAGCCCGACATCCATGTGCGATTGCCGATGGTGGAGAGAAAATCCGACAACTCCACCTTCTGCATCCCCTCATACAGATTCAAAAAATCATAGCCCAGCCTCTGCAGGATACCGATCAAAAAGCAGACCCCGGAGCCCGCCGCATTACATGCCACCAGCCACGAAACCGGAATCCGGCTGCGGGATAGCACAAAATAGGAAGCCACAAACAAAAGCTGCGCAGCCACTCCCATATGCCAGCCCTCCGCTCCCTGCCACACTGCCTGTTTGTCGCCGCAGAGCGCAAAGGAGATCAGCACACAGATTCCATAGGCTCCCACCAGCAGATCGCAGATCCCGACCACAGGGCGCCGTCTGTCCTTCACCGCCCTCACCAGCCCCGGCAATGTCGTAAACAGCATCACCGCCAGATAAAGAACCGTGACAGCACAGTAAAATTTCCATTTGCAATCCCCCATAGCCTGATAACGATTTTCCACATATAATGGAAACATCAAAAAAATCAGGAGGAAATAAACCGCTGTAGCCATCGTCCGCATTTCATTTTCTTCCATATGTTCTTCCATATTTTTTCTATATTTTTCCTCAGCACTCATTTTAGCACAGGGAAAATATATAATTCAACAGGTTTTGACACGTTACACCCAATGTGGTAAAATAATCGGGAATAACTACACAAACGTCAGGTAATATTGACACCGTACCGCAGCATGTTCTGCGATGCGCAGGGGTAAGGACACGGGCATCAACATGGAAAAGAAACATAAATCATTTTATTTTTTACTCATTATTTCTGCACTGGCCATTGTCGGTCTGACCACCACCTTCTATATCAGACAACTAAACAGAACCATCTCGGCCAATATCATCAGCTCCATCAGCGAGATTGCAGAGCATGACAGAGCATCTATCCAGACCTATATCGAAATCTGCTGGGAAGATCTCTATGAAATTGCAGAGCGCTTTGACAGCCTTGACTGCAAGACCATACAGGAGGTCGAGACCCAAATGAATCTGGAATGTGCCTCCAGCGGATTCTCCCATATCTATCTGCTGGCGGAGAACGGCACCATTTATACTGACAAATATGTCACTTATACCCCCGGCGATACCACCCTGACCAGAAACGTGGATATCCTGCCTTATTTTGCAAATGGCGAAGAGAAGATTATCGCACGGTTTGATGATAAGGTAGAAGGCGGCTGGCTCACAAAAGAATCGATCCTCTACGGCATCCGACTGCAGGATTACGAGGTGTCGGGAGAACGAATGCTTGCGCTGGTAGGGATCAGCGATATCTCCTCCATTCAGGATAAAATGGTTATCGACAGTTTTATCAAAGATGGAAAAAGCCGCGGGCACAGCGCTCTGATAGATATGAAGGGGAACTATATTGTAAATATTGATAAGGATATTTATCTGAACAAGACCTCCAATCTGTTTGAGCATCTGGAACAGTCAAAGAAGTCCGATCTGACAATCGAAGAAGTGGCGCAAAAGCTTGAAAATCTGGAAATCTTCAGTTTTTACCACACTCATGCCGGAGAGAGCACTCAGGAGCTCTTTTACCTCATCCCCTTCGAGGACGAGATGAACCTGTATTTTGTCATGTCTGTGGATGAAGCGGTGTTTACGGAACAGACCAGGACTTTCGTCACGATGAGTATGCTGCTGCTGGCCATCAGCATGTTGGCGGTGATCACCATGCTCTTAGTCGTAATGCGGCTGCAGAACAAGAGCATCCGGGCATCGGAAAAAGCCAAATCACAAAGGGAATTTCTCTCCAATATGAGCCATGAGATACGCACCCCCTTAAATGGCCTGATTGGCATGAATCACCTGATCATGGCGCATATAGACGATGACAGCCAGAAGCCCCAGATTAAGGAATGGCTCAAAAAGTCCCACAGCACAGCCAACTATCTCCTTTCGCTGGTAAACAATATTCTGGATATGTCCAAGCTGCAGGCGGGCAAGGTGGACATCATCAACGAACCGCTGCTGGTATCCACACTGTTCGACGAAGTAGTTTCCATGCAGACCGACAATATCCGGGGTCGGGGTGTGGAGCTTGTCATCGACAAAAATATCATAGTGCCCTGTATCGAGAGCGATGCCACTCGCATCAAACAGATATTGATGAATATTCTGGGCAATGCCGCCAAGTTTACGCCGAAGGGGCAATCCATCCACTTTTCCGTGAATCAGGAAAAAACGGACGATACACATGTAATCACCATTTACCGTTGCGAAGATACCGGCATCGGCATCTCCAGAGAATACATCGGCAAAATCTTTGACTCCTTCAGCCAGGAACGAAACCGGAACACAGACGGCGTCAAAGGCACCGGACTGGGCATGGCAATCAGCAAGCTCCTCGCAAATGCCATGGGCGGCGATATCACTGTGGAGAGCGAGCTCAATGTGGGAAGCACCTTCACCGTCACGATTCCCGCCGCTATTGTGGAGGAGATACCCGCTTATCTGGAGGACAACGGGAACGCAGACGACGCAGACAACGCCGAGCCGGATACAGACCGGGCAGACGGACGTCCGGTAAAGATCCTTGTGGCAGAGGATGTGGAGCTGAATGCAGAGGTACTGCTGGAAATCCTGTCGATGGAAGGCTTTGAAACCGTTCACGCATTAAACGGGCAGGAGGCAGTCGAACTGTTCCGGCAATCAGCAGTGGGCGAGTTCGACATCATCCTGATGGATATGCAGATGCCAGTGATGGACGGCTGCACCGCATCCAGAGAAATCCGAAAACTGGACAGAGCGGACGCCAAAACAGTCATGATTTATGCCTGCACCGCCAACACCTTTCAGGAGGACAGGGATATGGCGATGGAAAGCGGCATGGACGACTTTTTAACCAAGCCTATTGACGTCAATGTGCTGTTAAAGAAAATGGGAAAGTCATTCAAAAAACAGGAGGAAGCATAATGAAGAAAAGATTATTCCGAATACTGCTGGGAACGCTGGTCTGCGGCAGTCTGCTCACCGGCTGCGCCGGCCAAAATACCGGAAAGAAAGAGGACATCACGCTGGTCATCAAAGTCCCCTCGCTGGTAATGAACTCTGTCAGCAATCCGGAGATGGTAGAGAGCAGTATGTTTTTACAGCAGGCCGGTGAAGCTTTTGCGGCACAATACGAAGACGCCAATGTCACTATCCGGGTCGAGACCTTCGATTATGTCGATGAGACGAAAGCTGTCACGGACAGCTTCGACACAGCGGATTCCCCGGATATCCTCTATGAGGGATATTTTAATATGGCATCCTATCTGCATACCGGCAGAGTCGTTCCTCTGGACGACATTATTTCCGACGAGCTGCGAAGCGACATCGACGACGCCTCCTGGACAATGAGTATGGTAGACGGGAAGACTTATATGATGCCGTATTTGAGTATGCAGAATATTCTGATTTATAATAAATCGCTCTTCCAAAGCTGCGGACTGGAACAATACCTTTCCGATGATATCGAGATCCAGAACTGGACGCTGGAAGAATGGGAAACGATTCTGGACACTCTGGCGGCAGAGCTTCCCGACCGCACCTACCCGATGATGATGTACGGCAAAAACAATCAGGGCGACACTCATATCATGTCTTATTTGCGGGCATTCGGCAGCCCTGTTTTTGACGAGAACGGCAATTTTGACTTTGAGAGCGAGAAAGCGCTCAGCGCGCTGACCTGGCTGCAAAACGGCGTGGACAAGGGCTGGTATCCGCCCCATCCGGAGAATCTGGAGCTGTCGGACTCCGGCGAACTGTTCAGCAACGGGCAGCTGGCAATCTATATATTTAACAACGCGAACTTTATACTTTATGACAATATTGAGGATTATGGCTTCGTCAATTTCCCGGGCGATGTGGCAACCTCCTTTATCACCGGCTTTGAAGTGTTTGACAATGGCGATGAGCAGAAAGTAAAAGCCGCAAAGGAATATGTGCGGTTTATTTATGAAAACGAAGAATGGCTTGAGCTCTCCGCCGGAAATATTCCGGTGAGTAAAACCGTGTCCGAAAAATACAAGGATCAGATTACCATGCTGGAGGAGTTTACCGCAAACTCCGTACACGTGATAGATTTTATGAATAACAGTCCAAACTGGCAGGGCACGGACACCTCCGTCCGCAGTGTCTTCTGGCCGAATATTCACGAGCTGCTCGCCCAGACAGTCACTCCGCAGGAATGCGCAAAATCACTGAATGAGACCTGCAATGCCGCGCTGGAAACGGGACGTCAAAACAGTACCTTGCATCAATAATTTTGTTTTCGAGAATTATCAGATAATAGCCAGGCATGGGTGTATATCCCCGGCCTGGCTATTATCTTCCGCGGAATAAATGGGACGGCTCATCTTTACCTCAAACGGAATTCCTTCCATGATAATGAGCTGCCTGATAAGCATATTTACAACCGCCGACAGGTTTGTTCCCAGCTTTTCCAGTATTGCAGATGCTTTCTCCTTATCCTCTGCTGAGGTCCGTACTTGCAGTAATGATGTATTTGCCATAATGATCCCTACAGATATTATACAACACTGTCATTACATTGCAAAAATTCATTTTCTCATATACTGCTTTAGTTGGTCATAAAAATTTTCCCTTGTTCCAGCCATAATTACAACCACTACGGCTTCCTCCAGATATTCCACTGTATATGCAAGCTCATAATTTGTTTTATTGTAGTAAATATCATATCCATACACTCCGGACAAATCCCCTGTTTTTGCCTCACCAACCGTATAATCTTCCCGTATTTTATCAACAGCCTCCTGATACAGTTGCCTCAACTTTTTATCTTTCAGTTTTTTTATGAATTTTGCCGCAGGAGGAAGAAAACGTACCTCTGTCATTCTTTCTCCTCTCCGCCAAAGACATCCTCATAGGACTCATATTCCGATTCTGCTGCGGCAACACGCTCCGCCTCGCCAAGCATCTCTTCCACAGCCGGACGCACCTGACTTTGTGCCTGCTTAAAACGCTGAAGCAGCTCCTTACCGTTATATCCCTGCCCAATCAGATCCGCCAGTATCTGTTCTGCAAACTCCCCACCTGTATTTGCTTTTACAGGACGGATAACCAGTTCGTTACCGCGCACCATACATTCCGCTTCCGTATCAAACCCCAACATAGCAAAAAACTTCTGCGGAATTGTTATCTGCCGTTTTGCAGAAATGCTTACTTTTTTCATTTTCATAGGAAAACACAACCTTTCACCATCGTTGCTGACATATCCATATGTATAATAATATACATTATCCTTCCTATCATATGCAAATCAAAGAAATAATATTCTTGGTTTCTTGGTATCCAAGATAATTGTATTTGACTTTTTTTTGCTTGTCAAGTTCTATAGACCTTTATGAAATTTTGCATAAATCAGGAGCCCTCCTAAAAGTTTATGCTCAGTTCAGAACTATAAATTGAATCTCCTCTTCCATACCTACCGACAGGAATGCAAAACAAATGAACATTAGAAAATCCCCGGGTGGTGGAAGCACCCGGGGACTGCCTTTCCTGTGTGAGTCGCGGCACACAGACGGCATATAACAATAAGGGGTAGATAAAAGCTATAGCATTACCGGCTTACTCCACATCCTGCAGGGCGGCAAAGCCCATCTCGCCGGTGCGGACCTTCACAACCTGATCCACATTGTATACAAAAATCTTGCCGTCTCCAATATGTCCCGTGTAGAGCGTTCTCTTCACGGTATCAATCACATCAGCCACGGGAATCTTGCTGACAACCACCTCAATCTTTACCTTGGGAAGCAGCGTGGCATCCAGCTCAACGCCACGGTATCTCTCTCCCGCTCCCTTCTGAATACCACAGCCCATCACCTGAGTCATGGTCATACCGGTCACACCCAGATCGTTCAGCGCCTTTCTCAGCTTCTCGTATCTGGAGAGCTTGGTGACAATTACCACCTTGTAGATGCCGCTTGTGGAAGCGACAGGAGCCGCTGCAACGGAAACCGCCGCGTTCCTCTGCGTCTCGGAGGCCTCTGAATACTCAGACACACCAAGGTCTGTATTCTCGTTGGCATCCATCATCATTGTATTCGAAATATCCATCAGACTAAATCCGGCATAAGCGGAAGGCAGACCGTGCTCCGTGGAGTCCAGACCAATGATTTCCTCCTCCTCGCTGACACGCAGGCCAACCAGTGCCTTAATCGCCAAAAACGTGATGGTGATAGTCACAGCCGTCCATGCCGCTACCGCCACCAAGCCCAGAAGCTGCAAACCTAACTGTTTGAATCCGCCGCCGTAAAACAGGCCGACTGCCGCAATCTGATTTGCGCCTCCTGCCACGCCTCTGGCAAACGCCGGAGCCGTGTCCGTGGCAAACAGACCAACCGCAATAGTGCCCCAGATACCGTTCAGGCAATGCACCGCCACGGCTCCCACGGGGTCGTCAATATGCAGTACATTATCCAGAAGCCATACACCGAATACCACCAACAGCCCCGCAACTGCACCGATTATGATGGAGCCAAGGGCGTCCGTCACATCACAGGGTGCGGTGATTGCCACCAGACCTGCCAGCGATGCGTTCAGACACATGGACACATCGGGCTTGCCGTATTTGATCCATGTGAATACCATACACACCACAGTCGCGATGGCGGGTGCGATAGTCGTCGTCACAAAAATGGAGCCCAGCTCCTCAATACTTGTGGCTGCCGCACCGTTAAAACCATACCAGCCAAGCCACAGGATAAACACACCCAGCGCGCCGATGGGAAGGTTGTGACCGGGGAATGCGTTGACTTTCGTCACCTTGCCGTCCTTATCCTTTACAAACTTACCGATGCGGGGTCCCAGCAGCTTGGCGCCAATCAGCGCCGAGATACCGCCCACCATATGTATCGCGGTGGAACCTGCGAAATCATGGAAGCCCATCTGTGCCAGCCAGCCGCCGCCCCATATCCAATGCGCCTCAATCGGATAAATCAACGCGGAAATCACACCGGAATAAATACAATAAGACAAAAATTTTGTTCTCTCAGCCATTGCCCCGGAGACAATGGTGGCTGTGGTAGCACAGAACACCAGATTGAACACAAAATTCGACCAGTCAAAATTCTGATAGTTCGTGAAAATGTCAAAACCGGGCTTGCCAATCAGACCTACCATATCCTCGCCCAGCAGCAGACTGAAGCCGATGACGATAAACACCACCGTACCGATGCAGAAATCCATCAGATTCTTCATCAGAATGTTACCGGCATTCTTAGCTCTGGTGAAACCTGTCTCCACCATGGCGAAGCCCGCCTGCATCCAGAACACCAGCGCCGCGCCAATCAGGAACCATACGCCAAATACCATGCTTGATACTTCTTCCATAACCTCTTCCTCCTCCAATAAGATTAGCGATACAAAGAGACACTTCCACAAATGCCCCTTTGCATCGCCATATACAGACCTGTCTCTAACTATTGATATCCCGTCCTGGGACATCCCATGTTAAAAGGCGCTTCGGGAGTTACCCAAAGCGCCTTTGCCTGTTGTATTGGAGTATAGCACCCTGCTGCGCCAATGTCAACCATAAATTTTTCCGCGTCATTTCTTACCTCATTTTTCAGGCACTCCAGACACGCACAATATACTCCTGCCCCTGCAGCTCCACCCGCCCCAGATTCTCCATGCCCAGCTTGTCGCACACTCTCAGAGAAGCCCGGTTGTCCGGCTGGACAAAGGCATGGATCCGCTCAAAGCCAAGCTCTCGTGCGCCATACTGCAAAACTGCCTCGCAGACCTCGGTAGCCAGCCCTCTTCCCTGTCTGTCAGCCGCGATGACAAATCCCAGCTCCGGGTCGTCATAGCCCTCCCGAAAACAGATTCCCGCGCGCCCGATGACCTCCCCGGACGCCTTTTCCACTACCGTCCAGATACCAAAATGATAAAAGGCATACACCTGGTCAATATAGTCCTGGGCATAGGCGCGTTCTTCCTCCGGATCCTCGTAAAGCGGCTCCATATATTTCGTGATGGAAGCATCTCTGTAGATTCGATAAAACTCGTCCACATCCGCCACGGTAGTCTCCCGGATCAGACAGCGCTCTGTCTCCAGAATATCCCACGGAATCCCCTTATAACGCCGATATATCCGTTCCAGATACTGCATGTCCAGCTCTTTGGGATTCTCACAGGCATATTTACAAAATCCAAAGTCCTCCTGTCGATTTCCCTCATGCAGATAAACCAGCACCGCACGTCCCTCCTCAAGCAGCCGTTGCGCCGTCGGACGGTGATCCGTGATATAAAGAACGCCTTCATCCCTCTCGCCTTGTTCCGGCTCTGTCTCCAAGGGCAGCACTATCGCTTTTTTTAAATAAAACATTGAATTCTCTTTCTCCTGTTTACGTCTCGCCCTATTTAGGTTAAAATAAGAATACGGATTCAGTATACTACATTTTAAGAACAGAGAGGAATATTTTATGGCACAAAATCCGATTGTTACTATTACCATGCAGGACGGCGGCGTCATCAAGGCGGAACTTTACCCCGAAATCGCACCCATCTCCGTCAACAATTTCATCAGCCTGATTAACAGAGGTTACTATGACGGCCTGATTTTCCACCGCGTCATCAAGGGCTTCATGATTCAGGGCGGTTGTCCCGAAGGCACGGGCATGGGCGGCCCCGGCTATTCCATCAGGGGAGAATTTGCACAAAACGGCTTTAAGAATGATTTAAAGCACACGGAGGGCGTGCTGTCCATGGCGAGAGCTATGAATCCCAATTCCGCCGGCAGCCAGTTCTTCATCATGCACAAGACCAGTCCCCATTTAGACGGCGGTTATGCGGCGTTTGGAAAAGTGACAGAAGGTATGGATGTGGTGAACCGTATCGCTGAGACGCCTACGGATTATTCTGACAGACCGCTGGAAAATCAAGTGATGCAGACAGTTACCGTCGATACCTTTGGCGTGGACTATCCCGAACCTGAGAAACTCTAATGAGTTTCTCAGATTTGCTTCTGCTGTTTCATCCTCTTTTTATTGGCATACATCATGCTGTCCGCCACGTTCATGAAATCCGCGTCGCCGAGCCTACAATACCCTATGGCGTAACTGATAAGCACCATGCGGGACAGGTTATAGACCTTGCACTTCTCCTCCAGCCTTCGCACGAATTCCTGCGCGTCCTCTCTGTATAAAACAGCGAACTCGTCCCCGCCCTGACGGTATACCCTTCCTTCATTTCCCACTACATCATTCAATAGACCGGCAAAGCTCAACAGCAGCTCATCTCCTGCGGAATGCCCAATGGTGTCGTTCACCACCTTCAGATTATTCAAATCCGCAATAATATAGTAGCCGTCGCTGTTCTCATCCAGCTTTTTCAGATCTCTTTCCAGTGCGTTCCGGTTGTAAATGTGCGTCAGATAATCCGTATATGCAAAATGCTGCCCGATTTCCGTGCAGAAAGCAATCGCATTCTGCATACATTTATACTTATTTTCCGTCTCCGCTCCCCAGAGAAGCTTTGTGGCAATGCTGACGTCCTCTCTGCCGTATTTATCTTCGATTGCCTGCTTTACCTCCTCCAGCACAGTCTCCGTCCTTCCCCTTGTATTGCCGGTAAACACGACTCCATTCTCGCCAATCCGGTATGCCTTCAGATAATGCTGCCGGATTTCCCTGTGGATATCCTTTAAGATCAAAAAATCCTTTTTCCAGTCCAAATTAGACTCCGCCTTGCAGAAACAGATCACTGCTATATATAATTTCTGCTTTTGAAAATCAAATTCCTCCAACACTGTCTCAAAGGAATATTGATTGAACAGCATGGTTTTTTCGTCTATATATTTTTCCGAATTTTCATTGCTCAGTATCAGTCCGAGCAAAATCAATGTCGAGGCGCAGACTACCAGCAGCGACTCCGGTATAAGCATCTGGATCAGGGAAATCATTACGAAGATGGGCACTGCAAGGATGATCGCCATTCTTTTCTCCCTGTCTAACAGCTCCCAGTAGCGGAGGCTGTAATACAGGATCAGCACCAGATAGACTACGATACTCCCATAGAGGGCGTAAGCCTTGGCACCCAGGGAATAATCCGTTGTCTCCCCATGGACATATGTAATCGGCAGCAGAAGGATTCCTATCGCGGACAGAATAAACGGCAGACTTTGAAGTACTCTTATCTTTTTGGAAAATGTCAGTCTGACCTCCAGATAACTTCTCAGATATAAAAATAAAAGGAAAATATATCCCAATATGGACAACAGATAAATAATGTGAGCAAGCAGATTCAGCCCTCCCGGAACCCTGTCTCTGTGGTTGACGGTGTAGATTGTAATCAGATCAAACAGTACATTTAAGAAGGCTGCCCCGGTGAGCAGCTGAAAGATTCTGGTAGATTTGATGGGAATATGCGGCTTCCGGTAATAGAACCAGAGCATATATAATATAAGCCCCAGACACACAAGGGGCGTTTTTATCAGCGTTATCAGCATAAAAAGGATACCTCTCTTGTATACAGTATACAGGCTTTCAGCCATTATCCGTTTCTGTCGTTTATTCTCAAAAATATTCTATCATCTCGTCTTATATGTAGCAAGAATAAGTTTTGTTCACATTTTGTTCACATTTCCTTCAAGATTTTTTCAATTTCCCATCATGTTTTAGACATTTCTGTGCCATATACTAGAACTACAAAACAATCAAATGAGCCAACTACTTGTTTAAAAAACTTTTTCATAATAAATGCCAAGGAACACGCGTTCCTTGGCATCCTCCCTTTTCTGGAAAAATTCTCAAAAAACTGTTAAAAATATCTTGAAATTTTTCTGCCTCTGTATGATAATTTATTATGACATCTTACAGTTAGAAAAAACAGGTATTAGATATGACAAGGCAGGAAATCATCACAAATTTTATCAACAACCTGGAACGTGAACGCACCTCACTGGGACTTACACAGGCACAGATGGCGCAAGCCGTCGATATGTCGGTCTCCGGCTATAAGAAACTGATTGCCGGAGAAACCTCCAGAATTGACCTTTTTATCGCCTACCAGACACATCTGCTCACCGGAAAATGGATTTTTGAATTATATGGCGACAACCTCTCGCTGCTGGAACAGACCGTGTGCAGACTGCGCAGTCTGACTCCCTCTCAGCTGCGCTTTATCGCCGCTATAGTGGATTTTGAGGCTGATTTTCTGGAGAAAGTTCCTGCGGATTTAGCGGAAGATTATGTCAGCCTCCTGACTCCCACCGGCAATCAGGAGGACGGAATGATTTGGGATTCCGTAAACGTGGAAAAAATCAATGTCGCCGCCTATCGAAAGCGCTTCGGCACCGATTTACACTGCGCAATCCGTATTACCAGCGACCATCTGCATCCGGTATACAACGCCGGCGACATTCTGCTAATCTCCAAATCTGCACCTCGTGACGGCGACACCGGCATGTTCATCAACAAAGAAAGCGGACGCGCTTATCTGCGCAGATTCCATCAGGCCAGCTCCTGCATACTGGAACCGCTCAACAATTACGGCGTGACCTTCACAATGGACGGTCTTAAAGAGGGGGACATGGATAAATGGCTGGTATTCGGGCGCGTATTGTCCAAACTGCGCCAATAAGACGAATTTACTTGACCCGCTGGTCATTTTATATTATGATAGGCCTATTATAATATCAAATGGCGTAAAGGAAAAAATTATGGAAAATATCATACTCACAGTCACCAAAATCAACAGTGTTCTGAATAATTTTATCTGGGGTCCCTATATGCTGGTCTTTTTCCTGCTGGTGGGTCTCATGTTCACCGTGCGAACCAAATGTTTCCAGATTGTACATATCAAGGATTGGCTGGATGTGACCTTCCTGTCCATCTTCAAAAAGGACAATAAGGTACTGCGCACCGATGACAGGCACTCCATCTCCCAGTTTCAGTCGCTCTGCACCGCTCTCGCCGCCACTATCGGCGTGGGCAATATCTCCGGTGTGGCTGTGGCGCTGGCTCTGGGCGGTCCCGGCGCAATCTTCTGGATGTGGCTGTCCGCATTCTTAGGGATGATGACCAATTATGCGGAGAACACTCTGGGCATCAAATACCGTTATAAAAACGAAAAGGGCAACTGGATTGGCGGAGCCATGATTTATATTGAGAAGGGGCTGGGCTGGAAATGGCTGGCCATCATTTTCTCTGTTTTCTGTATGCTGGCGTCCTTCGGCATCGGCAATATGTCGCAGGGAAATGAGATTGCCAACGGCCTCAAAAGCTCCTTCGGCATCCCCAGCTGGGTGACTGCGCTCATCATCATGCTTCTGGCTGGTCTGGTCATCGTGGGCGGCATCAAGCGCATCGCCTCCGTGACTGAGAAAATCGTGCCTTTTATGGCAATCACCTATATCATCGGAGCGCTGATTGTGATTGGCTGTAATATCACGGCCGTACCAGCAGCCTTTGGCGCAATCTTTGGCAATGCCTTCAATTTTTCCTCCATGGGCGGCGGCGTGGCAGGCTTTACCATCATGGTAGCCATGAAACGCGGTATCTCCCGCGGCGTATTTTCCAATGAGGCGGGACTTGGCTCCTCCGTCATGGTACATTCCGCTTCCGACGTGAAAGAGCCTGTGGTACAGGGTATGTGGGGAATTTTTGAAGTGTTTGCGGACACCATCCTGATCTGTACCATGACGGCGCTGACAATCCTCTGCTCCGGCGTGTATGATTTTGCGGCCTATGAGGCATGTGCCATCAACGGAACGGAGCTCTCCGAGGCGGGTCTGCTCTCCGGCGTGGCGCTTACCGGCGCTGCCTTTGAGTCCGTCTTTGGCGCATGGGGCGGTAAATTTATCTCCCTCGCCGTGATGCTTTTTGCCTTTTCCACCATTCTGGGCTGGTCGTATTATGGCGAGCGCGCTGTCGAATACCTCTTTGGCCTGAAGGCGGTGCCGGTATATAAACTAATCTTCATTTTAATCATCTTTATCGGCTGTAACGCATCTCTGCAGCTGGTGGTTGATATCTCCGACACCTTCAACGGCTTTATGGCTCTGCCCAATCTGGTGGCGGTTACGCTCCTGTCAGGTCAGGTCGTTCAGATGACCAGGGATTTTATCGGTCGCGTGAAAGCCGGAAAAGAGACCATAAACGGCGATGATGTGGCATAGAAAGTATTCACATTAAAAACATTCAGAACCTTCGGAAAGGAATCGCTTTGCATGAAACGTATTTTGTCTGTTCTGGCTGTCGTATCGGCTGTATTATTTCTGATTACAGGCGCGGGCATCCTGCTGCTGCAGGATGCCCTCAAGTCCTCCTATCTGTCCGGATATGAAAATTTTATCACGGTTTATCCCATAAACGCCCTGGCGCAGCTTGCTCTTACCGGAATCCCCTGCGTGGTTCTGGCGGCGATTTATCTGGCGGGCAGCCATGCAGAGAGCAGAGGCTTCTCCCTGCTGACCTGCATTTACTGCTCCGCAAATTTAATCGCACACAGCTTTCTGCTCCAATTGATTTCCAATGCCCATGCAATACTGGGCGGCAGATTGGAAGGCGCCGCCTATCTCGCCAATCTCTCCGCTGTCAATTCCATGTTCAGTCAGACGGAAATTTTCGCCAATGCCGCTCTTGTGTTTCTGTTGATTGTCAGCGTTACACAGCTGGAAAACACAAAGTGAAAAATAATCTCGTCCGGCTTATCTTCCCAGCGCGGTCTTCTGCGCCACAGTAGTCTCTTTTTCATAACAGCGGAACGCGCCTTCTATCAACTCACTGTCCGGTTTCTTCGTAAACAGACTCACCACCGGCACGATCACAAGCCCTGCCAGCATGGCAATCACGCCGCAGTTAATGGGGGACTGTATGATTTCCGGGAAGGCGCTGCGGAAGAAAATATTCAACACCATCAGCACGGAGCCGAATACAAAGCTGACCCAGCACGCCGCCTTGGTGACCCATTTTGCGTACAGCGAATACAGGAAGGGCGCCAGAAACGCTCCCGCCAGCGCTCCCCACGATACGCCCATGAGCTGTGCGATAAAGGTAATTGCGCTCTTGTACTGTATCAGTGCCATGACAGATGAAATCGCGATGAACACTACCACCAGAATCCGCATCAGCAATACCTGCTTTTTCTCACTCATATTCTTTATAAAATTATCCTTCAGAAAATCAATCGTAAGCGTGGAGCTGGACGCCATAACCAACGACGACAACGTGGACATGGAAGCGGACAATACCAGAATCACCACCAGCGCAATCAGCATGGGACTCAGACCCGAGAGCATGGTGGGGACAACCGAGTCATATCCGTTCGCCGCAATATCAATCTGGTCTGAGAACAATCTTCCGAAACCTCCCAGAAAATAGCAGCCGCCCGATACCACCAGCGCAAATATGGTAGAAATAATCGTTCCCTTTTTGATGGCTTCCTCATTTTTAATGGCATAAAACTTCTGTACCATCTGCGGAAGCCCCCAGGTTCCCAGAGAGGTCAAAAGCACCACAAAGAGCAGATTCAGAGGGTCAGGGCCAAAGAAGGACGCAAAGACGCCGGGCGTCTCCGTCACAGACGGGTCGGTCACCTCCGCCAGACCCTCCAGCGCCGCCATAAAACCGCCCTTGCTCATCAACACAGCCGCAATAACTGCCACCAGACCAAACAGCATGATGATACCCTGAATAAAGTCGTTGATTGCTGTTGCCATATAGCCGCCGGCAATCACATAAATAGCCGTCAGCACCGCCATCAGCACAATGCAGACCGAATAATCGATATTGAACGCCATGCCGAACAGACGGGAGAGCCCATTGTATAACGAAGCTGTGTAGGGAATCAGGAAGATAAAAATAATCACGGAGGCTCCTATTTTCAGACCCTTGCTCTGAAAACGCTCCCCGAAAAACTGCGGCATGGTAGCCGAATCAAAATGCTGCGTCATCAGACGGGTCCTTCTGCCCAAAATCACCCACGCCAGCAGCGAACCGATAATCGCATTTCCGATGCCCGCCCAGGTGGCGGCTATGCCATATTTCCATCCAAACTGCCCCGCATAGCCCACAAATACCACCGCCGAAAAATAGGAAGTGCCATAGGCGAAAGCGGTGAGCCAGGGGCCTACATTCCTGCCGCCCAGCACAAAGCCGTTTACATCGGTCGCATGCTTCCGGCAATATAGACCGATGCCTATCAATACTGCAAAATAAACCACCAATACAACTACTTTCATGTCATTCTCCTCACTTTTTTCCTGTGTTCAGGGATATTTTATGGATTTAAAGTGTAGCAGTTTAAACCGTTACGCTTTAAATCGTTAAATTGCTTGGCTTATTTTACCATATATAGAGAGAAGTTACAAGTATCTGTTCCCGTCTCTGGTTCTGATTTCATTTTCAAACTGCAATACTGTGAAAAAATCATGACGGGACTTGATATGGGCGGATAAATATATTATGATAAGTTGATAAGTAACAAATATAAATCTGTACTTTTCTTCATGTTTCAAGGTGACGTTTGCGGATAATGTAACATTCCTCTTATCTTGGCAAAAGTGTTTGGAAATGGCATTGATATGTGGCTGCGAAGCCAAGACGACTATATACAAAAGTAGATTAGGGGGTATTCTATGCTTTACACAGAACAGAAAAAAAAAGCTCTCGCCATCCACGAACGGGCAGTGTCTAAGTACAACGCCGCTTTTCAAAAGATGGAGCAATTGGGAAACCGTCTTTACGACAAACGGTGCAACTGTGTTACGCTAATCCATGAGATTGAATTCCTAGTGAACAGTATCGCTAACCGACCCAAAGAGTTTGACAAGAAAATTTCTGATATCAAGGCAGCACGAGAGAAATTCCGCGAAACCGCTGATTATGCCGCAGAAGCATTTGAGGCTGCTGTCAGGTCGGGAGCAAGCATTGCGGCCGGAGTGGCCGGTGGAGCCGCCGTAGCCAGCATGGCGCCTACTGCAGCTATGTGGGTAGCTACAACCTTTGGAACGGCATCTACCGGAACAGCGATATCAACACTGTCGGGAGCGGCCGCAACAAAAGCTGCTTTGGCTTGGTTGGGTGGCGGGGCTATAGCAAAAGGCGGTTTGGGAATTGCCGGTGGTAAAGCACTTCTGGCACTGGCTGGTCCCATCGGCTGGGGGATTACCGGAGTGACCACAGCAGCATCTGCGGTAGCTTTGGGACACAAAAACAAGCAGATTGCAAATGAGGCGATTGCCGAGGCAAGGAAAGTCACCATTGCCGGAGCGGAGGTTACTGAATCCAGCGCAGAAATTCAGCAGCTTATGGACGAAACGGTCATGCTGATGGACGCTTTGCGGGATATGGCTCAGGTCAATAGGCTGCTGAAGGACGCAAACTATTTGGAGCTGTCGGAAGAGGAACAGTATCGGCTTGGCACTATGGTAAACAACACGCTGGCACTGGCAGAGCTGTTGAACAAAACGATTTAAGGAGCCTACATAATGGATGCTGAGCAAATTGTAAAAAGCACACAGGAACAGGGATTCGCTGCATGGGTCGATTACCTGAATCAACTGCGGCTGAATGAGCTGTTGGCAAAGCTGGCCGCACAGGATACCAACCTGGAGCAGGCGCTGGCGGAGCTTCAGAAAATGAAAATAGATATTGCCGACTTGATTGCCAGCAACCGGGGCGGTGGGAAAGGATTGCACGGTTTCCTCGCAGAAGCAGCCGAGGCCGGAATTGAAAACGCACGGAATTTGGTCAGGGGTTTGGATGCGGCGTGCGAATGGATTAACGACAATGGCCCTGCGGATCTTCTCCGGAATGGTGTGGAAATTCAACAGAAATTTGTGCGGGCAGGAGGTCACTTTGGCCTTGAGGCCGTCAGGGAACACTTGGAAAAATACCCGGATTTTATTAAAAACGGAGGAAAGTATC
>N._stephensi_711_cecum__coassemble_49_pt1 | contig 26443 bp, 24 predicted proteins | sample N__stephensi_711_cecum__metabat2_high_PE_008 | metagenome-assembled genome bin N | reverse complement strand
CGCATCCATGCGCCGTAGAGCCTGAAATGCGCATCCGTGCGCATTTCACCCTTGTTTCCTGCGCGCACTATAAGAAAACGTACCAACCGCCGCCAAAGCCTGCCAGACCAGCCCGGTCTCCTCACGCCTCGATATCAGCCGAAGGTAGTCGGCTGGTATCGAGGCTGAATATCGGGAATTTTTGAAAAAATGCTTGACATATATGTACTACAGGAGTAGTCTATGAGTGGAGGGACTACTGGCGTAGTACGAATTGCGGTAGTACGAATTGCAGGAGGATGGTAATGGTAAGGGCTCGGGGGTGTGGAGCTGAGGCTGCGGAAAGGATGGGATGCTATGGGAGCAGGGTATGAAAAGTTGTTTGACTCGGAGCTGAAGGTGATGGATGTGCTCTGGGACGAGGGGGATGTGTCGGCGAAGTATGTGGCGGAGCGGTTAAAGGAAGCGATAGGATGGAATAAAAATACGACTTATACTTTGATCAAGCGCTGTATCGCAAAAGGTGCCGTGGAGCGCAGGGAGCCGGGTTATATCTGCCATGCGTTGATTCCCAGGGAGCAGGTGCAGAGGGCGGAGACTGATGAGCTGATCCAAAAATTGTATTCGGGTTCTGTGGATAAGCTTTTTGCCGCGCTGTTGGATCGGAAAGAGTTTTCGGCGGAACAGATCAGCCGGATGAAGGATATTGTGAGGGAGCTGCAATAGGGAGGGGAACATATGGATTTACTGGAGATGAGCCTGACGGGTTCAGTGATGATAATTGTGGTATTTTTGATACGTTGTCTGCTGCTGCATCGTCTTCCAAAGAAGACCTTTGTCGTTCTGTGGGGGATTGCGATGATTTGTCTGCTTGTGCCTTTTCGGGTCGTGTCAAGGTGGAGTATTTATTCCCTGATGCCTGTGGAAGATATAAGGGTTGGTTATGGCGGTACTACAGGGAGTGCGGATGCAGAGCGCATTGGGCTGGGGACGGATTATAGCGGTATAAACGATATCAAAACAAATGCTATGGACATAAATGATGTCGATTATACGGAAATCGGTTATGCAGAGGTGAAGGATGTGGGAGCGGACAGTTCCGAGGCGGGTGCGTTTGACTGGGATTGGGTGACGGCTGTGAGCCGGGCGGGAAGTCTGTTGTGCGCGGGCTGGTTCCTGATAGTATATCTGGATTCCAGGCGGAAGTTTGCCGAGTCCCTGCCGGTGCAAAGTGTCCAGGTGGACAGATTTCTTGCCGCACATAAGCTCAGGCGGAAGATTTCGATACGGCAGCTGGGCGGTATTCGGACGCCTTTAACTTATGGCATATGGCGTCCGGTGATTCTTTTTCCTGCAAAAACGGACTGGACAAATGAGACGGAATTGGAATTTATGCTACTTCATGAATATGTGCATATCAGGCATTTTGACGCGCTGCTTAAATTGATGGCGACGGCGGTGCTCTGTGTGCATTGGTTCAATCCGTTGGTGTGGCTGCTGTATATACAGTGCAATCGTGACATTGAACTGTCCTGTGATGAGACGGTGGTGTATCTGTCGGGCAGACAGTCCAGAAATCATTACGCCATGACTTTGATTGCCATGGCGGAGCGGAGGAGTATTCCTGCGCCGCTGTGCAATGGTTTTAGTGAAAATTCATTGGAGGAAAGGATAGAGGCGATTATGCTGGCAAAAAGATTAAGTATAGGGATTGGAGCTGCAGCGGTATTGCTGGTGGCTGCGGTGTCGGTGCTGTTTGCCACGGCAGGGGAGCGGCCGGAAGCATCCGTGGGTATCTTGCCGGAAGAGCAGGATGAGGAAAATAAGAGGCAGGAAAATTGGGAGGAGCAGGAGGATAAGGGGCAGGTGTCCGGCTCTGAGGAAGATAGTGTCTCTGCGGGGGACGTCTCCGACGCGGACGGAAGCGGGGCGGAGTATGTCATAAAGTATTTCCCGGAGGGGCTGGAGGAGACGATATCTGCTCAGCCTGTGCGGGGAAACGGCTACGGGATGCTGTTTCCTGCGGATGAGGAATGGGTGAGCAATGCGCCGGTGGGCTTTATGCATAGTCAGAATGAGAATGTGTTCCTGAGAGTTGTCGTGTATGAGGGGATGAGCGCAGAACAGGCGGGTGCGCTGCTTATGGACGAGGGGTATCATGAGCTGGAGGATGGCAATTATAGGATTCAGAGAAGAAGCGGGGCTGTGGCGTGCGCGGAGATTGTCAGGCTGGCGGAGGATGTCTACAGCACATATGGCATAAGCTATGGTTTTCCGGATACTTCCGAGTATGAGGAGAATCTGGGGGCATATCTGGCGGCAGCGGCGTCTACCTTTACGCTGGACACTGCGGGACTGAGCCCTGACGGGGAGGCATTAAAGGCGGCTGCGAAGAGCTTTGGAGACGCATATCTGGCAGGCGATGGCAAGACCTGTCTGGAATATATGAGCAGCGATGCTGATACGTCCTGTCTGCAGGAGTTAAAGAAGGGCAGGTTTGACTTTGCGGGAGCCAAAGCAAAGCGGCTTTGTATGGGAACTGTGGACAAACTGCAGGACGGCGATGAGGCGGAGGTGCAGATTGAGTGCGGCAATCCTGAGCCGGAAGAGGGAAATCTCTATCTGGGTATCACCTTCCGCAGGGAAGGCGGGATATTGAGAGTTGTCTCTTTTGGGTGGGAGATGTAGAATAGAGAGAAGGCAATAAATGCAGTGGGAGGTATTGTTTTGGAAAAGTGGATGGTGGCTGCCAGGAAGGCTGATTTTGACGGCTGGGCGCGGCAGTTTGGAATCAGTCCGGTTCTGGCGCGGATCCTGAGGAACCGTGATTTGACGCAGGAGGGGCAGGTGGAGAAATTCCTGAACGGGACGCTGGGGGACTGTTATTCCCCATGGCTTTTAAAGGATATGGACAGGGCGGTGGAGGCGGTGCGCGAGGCGCTTCGGCAGGGAAGGCATATCCGGGTCATTGGGGATTATGATGTGGATGGCATCTGTTCGGCATACATATTGACAAAAGGCTTTCAGGTTTTGGGAGGGGTGGTGGATACCGCCATACCCCATCGGATCCATGACGGCTATGGGCTCAATGAGCATTTGATCGAGCTGGCGTCGGCGGACGGCGTCAGCCTGGTCGTGACCTGTGACAATGGAATCGCAGCGGCGGAGCAGATTGCGCTGGCGGTCTCCCGGGGGATTGATGTGGTGGTGACGGATCATCACGAGGTGCCCTATGTGTCGGAGATGGTGAATGGGGAGGAAGTCAGGCGGGAGCTTTTGCCGTCTGCGTCTGCGGTGGTGGATCCCAAGCGGGGGGACTGCAATTATCCTTTCCCGGGAATCTGCGGCGGCGTGGTGGCCTATAAATTGATGCAGGCGCTGGCGGAGGATGAGGCGTGGCTTGCGGAGCGCGGTGTCTCCATGGAGACGGCTGCAGGGCTTATGGAGGAGCTTTTGGAATTTGCCGCCTTTGCCACGGTCTGCGATGTGATGGAGCTTGCGGACGAGAACCGCATACTTGTCAAGGAGGGACTAAAACGCCTGAGAGAGAGCCGGAATCCGGGTCTGAGGGCTTTGATGGAGGCGAACGGCATAGAGATGAGCCAGCTTTCCGCCCATCATCTGGGTTTTGTGCTGGGACCCTGTCTCAACGCTACGGGGCGGCTGGACACGGCAAAGCGCGCGCTGGAGCTTCTGCAGAGCGGGACGAAGGCGGAGGCCATGTGCGCTGCCAGGGAGCTTGTGGAGATGAACGACAGCCGGAAGAATCTGACGCTGCGGGGAGTGGAGGAGGCTGAGGCGGATATTCAGAAGCATCACAGGGAGGCGGACAGGGTGCTGGTGGTATTTTTGCCGGATGTGCATGAGAGTCTGGCAGGTATCATTGCAGGACGCGTGCGGGAGCGCTATAACCGCCCTACGTTTGTGTTGACAAGGGGGGAGGAGGGAGTTAAGGGCTCCGGGCGTTCTGTGGAGGCCTATCACATGTATGACGCGCTGACGCAGGTGAGCGGACTGCTGACCAAATATGGCGGACATAAAATGGCGGCGGGGCTGTCCATGAGGGAGGAGGATGTGGAACGTCTGCGGCAGGAATTGAATCAAAATTGTGTTCTCGGCGAGGAGGATTTTATTCCGAAACTGCACATTGATGTGCCGCTGCCCCTGGCCTGTGCGGACGAGAGTCTGGCGCGGGAGCTGGAGCTTCTGGAGCCTTTTGGAGTGGGGAATCCGAAGCCTTTGTTTGCCCAGAAGGGGCTTGTGTTTGTGGCGGGAGCGCGAATGGGGAGCAGCGGGAACTGTGCGAGGTTTAGGGTGCGCACGCCGGAGGGAACCATGGAACAGCTGGTGATGTTTCGAAGGCTGGAGGAGTTTGAAGCCTTTCTGGAAGCGGCCTACGGGCAGGGCAGCGTGGAGCGGCTGTATGAAGGCAGGGGGGACTTTGAGGTCTCGGTGGCGTATCAGCTTGGCCTTAATACCTACCGCGGCAGAACGGAGAAGCAGATGATCCTCCTGTCCTTTTGCTGATTAGATGATCATAATTTTTATTTTAGAATTAAATAATATTTTAGACACATTTTAGACACATTTATCTTTTAAGATATATCTCAGATAGTTGAGAAAATCACTATCTCCCCCCTCATAAGAAAACGGAAAACTCCCGGTTTGGCCGGGAGTTTTCTGTTGTGCTCTTATCGGTTGGTTCAGCCGGCGAAAAAAAAGTGTGGTAGAAACTGTCAAAAGGGAGTAAAATAGGTATCGTATAATAGGGTATATGTGTGCAGGAAAGGATTGAACCGGATGGGATCAGAATCAAGAGAGATGCCTTTGGCAAGGCTTTTGGACAGGATCAAATACGAATGTGTGCAGGGGAGCGCAGACTGCACCGTAAGCGGGGTGGTCTACGATTCCCGTAAGATAAAACGGGGTTGTCTGTTTATCTGTATTCAGGGCGCAAACTTTGACGGTCACAGCTTTGCGCTCCAGGCGGCGAAACAGGGAGCGAAAGCTTTGGTGATATCGGAGGATGTGGCAGGGCTTGAGGGTCTGGATGTGACGGTGATCCGGGTGGCGGACACGCGCTACGCCATGGCGTTTATCTCGGCGGCATGGTTCGGACATCCCGCAGAAAAGCTTAAGACCATCGGCATCACCGGCACCAAGGGCAAGACCACGTCCACCTATCTGGTGAAGTCTATTCTGGAGCACGCCGGTTATCGGGTGGGACTCATCGGCACTATCGAGATTATCATCGGGGAGAAGCATATCCATGCGGATCATACCACGCCGGAGTCCTATCTGCTGCAGGAGTACTTTGCAGAGATGGCAAAGGCCGGCATGGACGCGGTGGTGATGGAGGTCTCATCTCAGGCGCTGATGCTGCACCGCACTCAGGGCTTTGTCTTCGACTATGGGATTTTCACCAATCTGGAGCCGGATCATATCGGCCCCAATGAACATAAGGATTTTGAGGATTATCTTCACTGCAAATCGCTGTTGTTCCGACAGTGCCGCGTGGGGATCGGCAACGGAGACGATGTGCATTTTGACCGGGTGATGGCGGGACATACCTGCAGTCTGGAGAGCTTCGGCATGGGAGAGCATTGTTTGATTCGGGCGGAGAAGCTGCGTCTACTCCACAATCCCGGGGAACTGGGGGTGGCGTTTCATGCGGCGTTTCCCGGGGAGGACGGATATGATGTGGAGGTGCCCACGCCGGGGCGTTTCAGCGTGTACAATGCGCTGACCGCTATCGCTATCTGCAGGCATTTCCAGGTACATGCGGAGGATATCAAAAAAGCGCTTCTGGCTACCCATGTAAAGGGGCGGATTGAGATGATAAAGGTGTCTGACACCTTCACGCTTTTGATTGATTATGCCCACAATGCCATGGCGCTGGAGAGTCTTCTTACGACGCTGCGGGAGTACCAGCCCCACAGGCTGGTGTGCCTTTTTGGCTGCGGGGGAAACAGGGCGCGGTCAAGACGTTTTGAGATGGGTGAGGTCAGCGGCCGGCTGGCGGATCTGACGGTTATCACCTCCGACAATCCACGCTTCGAGGAGCCTCAGGATATCATCGAGGACATTAAGGCGGGCATTGCCAAAACGGATGGGAAATATGTGGAGATTTGTGACCGCAGGGAGGCAATCCGCTATGTCCTCGCCCACGGTGAGCCCGGGGATATCGTGGTGCTCGCGGGCAAGGGACACGAGGATTATCAGGAGATAAAAGGCGTAAAATATCCCATGGACGAGCGGGATATCATCCGGGATATTCTGGAGCGGCAGTCAGAAATACAATAAGAAATACAATAAGAAATCAGAAATACAGTGAGAAAGACAATCGGTAAGAGGAAAAATCGTGCGGGAACAGTATGCGGATATCATTGTGGATATCTCCCAGGAAAAATTGGATAAACCTTTTCAGTACCGGGTGCCTCCGCGGCTGCAGGGGCGGCTGGAGCCGGGGATGTGTGTGCAGGTTCCCTTTGGAAACGGCAACAGGCTTATCAAAGGCTATGTGCTGGCGGTGAGGGAGGAGTGCAAGTTTGATCCGGCTCGAACCAAGGAGCTTCTGGGAATCGCAGAGAAGGATGCGGACGCCACGGGCAAAATGGTTGCGCTGGCGGCGTGGATCCGTCAAAATTACGGCTCCACCATGATACAGGCGCTAAAGACTGTGATTCCGGCCAAAAGAACCGTGAAAAAGCAGGAAAAGCGCTATGTGGAGGTGCGGATGAACCGGGAGGAACTCCGCTCTTTGCTCGGCGAGAGTCTGAGAAGAAAGCAGCCGGCTAAGGCAAGGCTTTTGACAGCGCTTCTGGAGCAGTGGGAGGAGACGGCGGAGGCCATACCCTATCAGTGGATTACCGGTAAATTAAATGTGACCTCCGGCACGGTCAACAGTCTCGAAAAGGCGGGAGCCATCCGGGTGGTCACGACGGAGCAGTTTCGCAATCCGGTGAGATTTTCGGAAGGAACGGAGCGCGAAAGGAGACTGCTCAGCCCCGCTCAGAGACGGATTGTGGATGCGGTGCTCGGGGATTTTGACCGGGGAGAGAAGGGAACCTATCTGATACACGGCATCACCGGCAGTGGCAAGACGGAGGTCTATATGGAGCTGGTGGCGGGGACTCTGGAAAGAGGCAGACAGGCTATTGTGCTCATACCGGAGATCGCGTTGACCTATCAGACCCTGCTGCGGTTCTACAGGCGTTTTGGCGACCGGGTCAGCGTTATGAATTCCACGCTCTCCGCCGGGGAAAAATATGACCAGTGTGAGCGGGCAAAGCGGGGGGAGATTGATGTGATCATCGGGCCGCGTTCCGCATTGTTCACACCATTTCCGAATATTGGACTGATTGTCATGGACGAGGAGCATGAGGGGAGCTATAAGAGCGAGAGCACTCCCAAATACCATGCAAGGGAGACGGCTCTGGAGGTGGCGAGGCTTCACGGAGCCAGTGTGGTGCTGGGCTCAGCCACCCCTTCGCTGGAATCTTATTATCGGGCAAAACGCGGGGAATACAGACTTTTTACTCTGAATGAGCGCCTGACGGGGGGCAGCCTTCCCACGGTTTACACAGTGGATTTGCGGGAAGAATTAAAGGGTGGGAACCGCTCCATTTTCAGTGTCAAGCTGCAGGAGCTTCTGGCGGACAGACTGGAGAGAGGACAGCAGAGCATGTTGTTTTTAAACCGCAGGGGCTATGCCGGCTTTGTGTCCTGCAGAGCCTGTGGAGAGGTGATGAAATGTCCGCATTGCGACGTGTCTCTGGCGGAGCATCAGGGCGGGCGGCTGCTCTGCCACTACTGCGGCTACAGCCAGCCGAAGCCGAAGCTCTGTCCCAAATGCGGCTCCAGATATATTCTGGGCTTTCGGGCGGGGACACAGCAAATAGAGGAAAAGCTGCGGGAATTGCTGCCGGGGGTGAGGACGCTGCGCATGGACGGCGACACCACCAGAACCAAGGACAGCTATGAGAAAATCTTGTCGGCCTTTGCCAATGAGGAGGCGGATGTGCTCATCGGGACGCAGATGATTGTGAAGGGGCATGATTTTCCGAAGGTCACGCTTGTGGGGATTCTGGCGGCGGATCTCTCCCTGAGTGCGGCGGACTATCGGGCGGGGGAGCGCACCTTTCAGCTGTTGACCCAGGCGGTGGGGCGGGCCGGGCGGGGAGCGTTTTCCGGGGAGGCCGTGATTCAGACCTATCAGCCGGAGCATTATGCCGTGACGCGGGCTGCAGAACAGGATTACGAAGGCTTTTATCAGGAAGAGATATTATATCGGGAGCTGGGCGGCTATCCCCCGGCGGCGCATATGCTGGCGGTGCAGATTTTTGTGGAGGAAGAGCGTTCAGGGGCGGAGCTGGCAGGATGGCTGGCGGATGCGGTGCGGGGAGACCATGTTACGGTATTGGGGCCTGCGGCGGCATCCATCGGCAGGATTAACGATATTTACCGATTTGTCTTTTATGTGAAGCATGAGGATTACGGGCGACTGGTGGCGGCCAAGGACAAACTGGAGGAAGTGCTTGCACAGCGGCAGATTGGGAATGGGCAGGTGCAGTTTGATTTTGATCCGATGCATTGTCTGTAGAAAATAATACGGGATAAAAACAAAACCGGAGCATGGGACTTCGGGAGGAGGAAGAGAATGGCAATCAGAAATATCCGTGAATACGGGGATGAGGTACTGACCAAAAAGTGCAAGGAAGTGACGGAGATGACGCCCCGCACAAGAGAGTTGATCGAGGATATGCTGGAGACTATGTACGAGGCGGGCGGCGTGGGACTTGCGGCGCCGCAGGTGGGCATTTTGAAGCGGGTCGTAGTTATCGATGTGACCGGCGAGGAGCCCTATATTATGATCAATCCCCGCATTGTGGAGAGCAGCGGAGAGCAGATCGGTCAGGAGGGGTGCTTGAGCCTGCCGGGTAAGAGCGGTGTGGTCACCCGCCCCAATTATGTGAAAGCCGTGGCTCTGGACGTAAATATGAAGCCCTATGAGGTGGAGGGGACGGAGCTTCTGGCACGTGCTATCTGCCATGAGCTGGATCATCTGGAGGGGCATATGTATGTGGAGAAGGTAGAGGGCGAGCTGCGGGATGTGACCGCCGATGATGCGGAGGATTAGATGAGTCCGAAATCAAAGTGGGATATACTATGAAGAGAGCGGAGGGTGCAGACGGATGAAAATTGTGTTTATGGGAACCCCGGATTTTGCAGTGGGGGCGATGGAGGCTTTGCTGGAGGCCGGGCATGAGATTACGCTGGCTGTGACTCAGCCGGATAAGGCAAAGGGGCGCAGCGGACAACTGCAGGCGCCGCCGGTGAAGGAGTGTGCGGTAAGGCATCACATCCCGGTGCTGCAGCCCCGGCGAATCAAGACGCCCGAGGCCATGGCGGAGCTGGGGAAATATGAGGCGGATGTGTATATTGTGGCGGCCTTTGGACAGATTCTCTCTCAGGAGATACTGGATATGCCAAAGTACGGCTGTCTGAACATTCATGCCTCCCTGCTTCCGAAGTACAGAGGCGCCTCCCCCATCCAACATGCGATCATCGACGGGGAGACGGAGACCGGCGTCACGATCATGCAGATGGACGCAGGGATTGACACGGGAGATATGCTCTATAAAAAGAAGATTCCCATAGAAGATACGGATACCTGGCAGACTCTGCACGACAAACTTGCGGTTCTGGGAGGCGAAGCCATAAAAGAGGCGCTGGCTTTACTGGAACAAGGCAGGCTTGTGCCCGAGAAGCAGGATGATGCGGCGAGCTGTCATGCGCCCCTGATCGAGAAGCAGATGGGGCATTTGGATTTTGCGGGGGGAGCTGTGGAGTTGGACCGCCTGATACGCGGAGTGACGCCATGGCCCAGCGCATATACTTCTTATAAGGGGAAACAGTTGAAAATATGGCGGGCTGAGCCTGTGGACAATGCTGAAACGGTACAGGGGGCAGCGGCGCAAAGCGCTCCCGGGACAATCTTGGGCGTGGACAAAGACTCGGTGCTGATAAGCTGCGGGCAGGGCGCGCTGCGCGTGCTGGAGCTGCAGCTGGAGGGAAAAAAGCGTATGAGCGCCCACGATTTTCTGCTCGGCGTCAGACTGGAGCCGGGAGAGCGATTGGGCTGCTGACAGCGAAAGGAGGTATCTGAATGCTTTGGGGATATGGTTTGTATTATGACCCTACCTATTGGCTGGTCTTGTTGGGCATGGTGATTTGCCTGGCGGCCAGCGCACTGGTCAATTCCACGATGGCTAAATATAAGAGAGTATCCGCTTCCACCGGGATGAGCGGCGCGGAGGCGGCCAGAAGGATTTTGGACAATGAGGGACTCTATCAGGTGCAGATTGAGTGTCTGCAGGCCGCGGAGGGAGATCATTATGACCCCAGGAGCGATACGGTCCGGCTGTCTTATGACGTGTATCATGGAGCCTCCGTCACGGCGGTGGCTGTGGCAGCCCACGAGTGCGGACACGCGCTCCAGCATGCCGAGGCCTATGCCCCGCTGAATATCCGTTCCGCCATGGCGCCGGTGGTAAGTATCGCCAGTAATCTGGGACTGCCGCTGATCGTGCTGGGAGTGCTGCTCTCATGGAATCAGGTGTTGATCCAGATTGGCATCTGGGCTTTTGTGCTGGCAGTGCTGTTTCAGCTGGTGACGCTGCCGGTGGAGTTTAACGCATCCCGCAGGGCAGTGGCAAAGATTTCTCAGTACGGGCTGCTGGCAGAGCGGGAAAATACGGGCTGCAAAAAAGTGCTCACGGCAGCGGCTCTGACCTATGTGGCGGCAGCGGCGGCAGCCATATTGCAGCTTTTGCGTCTGCTTCTGTTATTCGGCGGCGGAAGGCGCAGAGACGACTGAGGGGATGCTGTCGGCAGAGCTATCGGAGCCGACAGAGTTATCGGGATGAGAAAGGTACAGGAGACGTGGCGGAAAATACCAGAGAGATCGTGTTGGACACTTTGCTTGTTTTAGAGCGCGGCGAGGAATTTTCTCATCGGCTGATCCGGGCGGTGTTGGATAAGTACAATTATTTGGAGGAGCGGGATAAGGCGTTTATCAAGCGCCTGACGGAGGGAACCATCGAGAGGCAGACAGAGCTGGATTATTATCTGGACGCCTGCTCCAGCGTTCCGGTGCGTAAGATGAAGCCCCTGATACGCTGCCTGATGCGCATGAGCGTCTACCAGCTGCTCTACATGGACAATGTGCCGGACAGCGCGGTGTGTAACGAGGCCTGTAAGCTGGCGCAGAAGCGGAAATTCGGCAGCCTGAAGGGCTTTGTAAACGGTGTACTCCGAAGCATCGCCAGACAGAAAGAAAATCTTCCGATGCCGAACCGGGAGGAGGATTTTTTTGCATATCTGTCCATAAAATATTCCATGCCCCTCTGGCTGGTGCAGCTCTGGACGGACGCCTATGGCTCTGAGCGCACGGAGAGGATTTTGCAGGGGCTTCTGGACATTCATCCGGTGTCGCTTCGGTTTTCTGCGAAGCTGACGGCGGATGAGCGGGAGAAGCTGGTGCGGGATCTGGGACAGACCGGCGCGGTTCTTTGGCAGAGCGCGCTGGTTTCCGGTATTTACAGAGTGGAAAATACGGAGAATATTACGGAGCTTCCGGGATTTGCCCAGGGGAAATTCACGGTGCAGGACGCAAGCTCCGCCATGGCGGTGGAGGCCGCGGGTATCAGGGCGGGAGACTTCGTGCTGGACATCTGCGCCGCGCCCGGCGGAAAGAGCATTCTCGCGGCGGAGAAGACAGGGGAGAGCGGCAGGGTGCTGGCTCGGGATGTGTCCGCAAAGAAGACCGATTTGATTCAGGAGAATATCCTGCGCATGGGCATGAACAATATCTCGGTGGAGGTACACGACGCCACGGAGCCGGATGACGCCATGGCGGGCAGGGCGGATGTGGTGCTGGCGGATGTGCCCTGCTCCGGTCTGGGCGTTCTGGGCAAGAAACGGGATATCAAGTATCGCGTAAGCCCCCAAAGGCTTATGGAGCTGGAAAAACTGCAGCGCGCGATTATCGGGAGCTGCTGGCAGTATGTGAGACCCGGCGGCGTGCTGCTGTACAGCACCTGTACGATCAACCCTGCGGAGAATGAGAAAATGGCTCGCTGGATATCGGAGAATTTTCCTTTTGTGCTGGAGGAGGAGCGGCAGCTGATGCCGGGGGAGGACGAGACAGACGGCTTTTATTATGCCAGACTGCGGAGAAAATGAGTCGTTCATGATTTGACGTGAGGAGAACGGAATGGAATCAGATATCAAATCCATGGAGCTGGGGGAGCTTACGGAGGAGCTAGCCGCCTGCGGGGAGAAGGCTTTTCGGGCAAGACAGATGTATGAGTGGATGCATGTGAAGCTCGCTGTAGGTTTTGAGGAGATGACAAATCTCTCGAAAAAGCTGCGGGAGCAGTGTCAGGCGCGTTATCGCTACACGGCGCTGGAGCCTCTGCGGGTGCAGGAGTCTGAGATAGACGGCACAAAAAAGTATTTGTTCAGGCTTTATGACGGCAATCTGGTGGAGAGTGTGTGGATGCGTTACAGGCACGGTAATTCCGTGTGTATTTCATCCCAGGTGGGATGCCGGATGGGCTGCAGCTTCTGCGCCTCCACGCTGGACGGACTGGAGAGAAACCTGCTTCCGTCGGAGATGCTGGATCAGGTTTATGCGATTACGAGACTGACGGGAGAGCGGGTGTCCAATGTGGTGGTGATGGGAACCGGGGAGCCCCTTGACAATTATGACAATCTCGTGAAATTCATTCGGATGCTCACGGACGAAAACGGGCTGCACATCAGCCAGCGCAATGTCACGGTGTCCACCTGCGGCATTGTGCCAAACATGCGCCGCCTCGCCGAAGAACGGCTGCAGATTACCCTGGCATTGTCCCTTCACGCCGTCACGGATGAGAAAAGGCGGCGGCTCATGCCCATTGCCAACCGCTATTCCATCGGGGAGCTCATGGAGGCATGCAGATACTATTTTGAAAAGACGGGAAGAAGAATTACGTTTGAATATTCTCTGGTGGGAGGAGTCAATGATACAGATGAGGACGCCGAGAGGCTCGGAGCGCTGGCTGCCCCCCTTGGCTGCCATGTGAATCTGATCCCGGTGAACCCCGTAAAGGAGCGGGATTTTGTGCAGTCGGAGGCCGCTAGAATCCGGGCATTTAAAAATAAACTTGAAAAAAAACAAATAAATGTTACTATTAGAAGGGAAATGGGTCGAGATATTGACGGCGCATGCGGACAGCTCAGGCACAGGGAGCTGGCGCAGGAGAAGGCTGCGGTCTCATCCATTCGGGAGGAATAGACGTGCTCAAGACATTTTCCATCACCGATATCGGCAGAAAGAGAAAAGTAAATCAGGATTATGTATATACCTCAGAGACGCCCGTGGGCAGTCTGCCCAATCTGTTTATCGTGGCGGACGGCATGGGAGGACATAATGCGGGTGACTACGCCTCCAAGCTGACGGTGGAGACCATGATTTCGGAGATTGAGGCTTCCTTTGAGAAAAATCCGGTGAAGATTTTCGGGAAGGCAATCACCGCCGCCAATGAATTGATACGCAGGAAGGCTTCCCAGATGCCGGATATGGACGGCATGGGAACCACGGTGGTAGCCGCCACCTGCTTTGGCAGATATCTCCAGGTGGCAAACGTGGGTGACAGCCGTCTTTATGTGATAGGAAGAGAAATCCGCCAGATTACCCGAGATCATTCGCTGGTGGAGGAAATGGTGCGTATGGGGACGATTTCTCCCTCGGAGGCCAGAAATCATCCCGATAAAAATATTATTACCAGAGCGGTGGGAGCCAGCGAGTCGGTGGAGCCTGATTATTTTACGGTGGAGCTTGAGGAGGACGATCTGGTGCTCCTGTGTACCGACGGGCTGACCAATATGCTGGAGGATGAGGAAATCCGCATGATCCTCGGCGGAGCCAGAGACATTGTGGAGAAGGCCGAGGCTCTTGTCGCCGCCGCCAACGCAAACGGCGGTAAGGACAATATCTCGGTGGTATTGATTGAGCAGGATGCTGAATAGGGGTAAATAGACGTTAATCTGAGAAAAGGAAAGCAGTATGATTAAAATAGGTATGATGATTGGTGACCGGTATGAGATACTGGAAAAAATCGGCACCGGAGGTATGTCGGATGTATATAAGGCGAAATGTCACAAGCTGAATCGCTTTGTGGCAGTGAAGGTGCTCAAGCAGGAGTTTTCCGAAAATGCAAACTTTGTGTCAAAGTTTCAGACGGAGGCTCAGGCGGCAGCGGGTCTTGCACATCCCAATATTGTCAATGTGTATGACGTGGGTGAGGAAAATGGGATCCACTATATCGTCATGGAGCTTGTGGAGGGCATCACTCTCAAAAAATATATTGAAAAAAAGGCCAGACTCTCCTATAAAGAGGCGGTGAGCATTGCCATTCAGGTGAGCATGGGTATCGAGGCGGCACACAACAATCATATCATTCACAGAGATATCAAACCGCAGAATATCATTATTTCCAAGGACGGAAAGGTGAAGGTGACGGATTTTGGCATCGCCAAGGCAGCCACCAGCAATACCATTACCTCCAATGTGATGGGCTCTGTGCATTACACTTCCCCGGAGCAGGCAAGAGGCGGCTACAGCGATGAGAAGAGTGATATCTACTCGCTGGGCGTGACGATGTTCGAGATGCTCACAGGGCGGGTGCCCTTCAATGGGGAGACCACCGTCGCCATCGCCATCAAACACATTCAGGAAGAGATGCCCTCGCCCAAGGAGTATGTGCCGGAGATTCCCGCCAGCGTGGAGAGCATTGTGCTGAAATGCTGCCAGAAATCGCCGGACAGACGCTATCAGAATATGGGCGAGCTGATTGCGGATTTAAAGCAGTCCCTGATGAACCCGGATGAGAATTTTGTGGTGTTTGCAGACCCTGATATGGAGGGAGGCACCCGGGCTATCAGCGAGGGCGACATGGAACAGATCAAGAACCGCTCCGTTTACAATGACGATTATGTGCCGCGGGAGGACTCCCTGCGTCTGCGCTCCGACACGGAGACCATGTACGAGGGCGAGGAGGAGTACGGCGACGAGGAAGATTACGATTATGATCCCAGGATGGAGCGGATTACCACTGTTCTGGCGGTGGTGGCCGGTATCATCATTATTATCATCATCATTATATTGGCTGTCAAACTTTTTGAGACCGGCGGCGGACCAGGCAGCGAGGGACCTATTATCGGCGAGGAGAGCACCGGGGAACCGGAAACCGTCGATATGCCGAATGTCAAGGGAATGAATCTGGAGGACGCCAAAAATACGCTGAACTCCATGGGAATCCTCCCGGGGGTGGAGTATCAGGAGTCCGATACCATTGATGAGGGTCTGGTGATCAGCACCAGTGTAAATGCCGGAGAGGCAGTGGAGACCGGCAGCAGTGTCACATTGTATGTGAGCGCCGGGAGCCAGGGCGTTGAGGTCTGGGAGGTCACAGGCTATACCTATGAGGAGGCTTCCAATCGACTGACCGGACTGGGATTTCTGGTAAATAAGGCGGAGGCCTATTCCGATACCGTGGAGAAGGGACTTGTCATCACACAGTCTCCCGCGGGAGGAACCAAGGCGCCCAAGGGCAGTGTCATTACGATTACGGTGAGTCTTGGAAAAGAGGAGAAAAAAATCCGTATGCCCAATCTCATCGGACTGACCGAGGAGGACGGCACCTTTGAGGCCATCGAGCTGGGACTTGAGATTAAGAGCGTGAGCTATGTATACAGCTCTGAGGTCGCGAAGGGCTATATCTGCTACCAGAGCTACTCTCACGGGACGTATGTGGATGAGGGAACCGGTGTGGATATCAAGGTGAGTATGGGTGCGGAACAGGCCACCTATCGGTGCAATGCCAGCATCGAGGCTCCCACCGCCGCCGAGGCGCCGGATTACGTCGCCGGTACTGAGGTGAGCATCAAACTGGTGACGGACGATGGGGAGGTATTGTTGGATACCAGAACCTCCAGCTTTCCCCGGGCGGCCAATTATTACGGCCTGAGCGCTTCGGGCGGCACCATCACCATGACGTATAAGGTAACTACGGCGGGAACCACTACCATGAACCCCGAGACCGGGGAGGTCGTGAATGTCCCGGGTACTGCGGAGGAGAAGAGCTTCACCCGGAGAATCGAGTTTGTGCAGGAATAAGGTATGAGGGGAAAGATTATCAGAGGGATTGCCGGCTTTTATTATGTCCATGCGGAAGGGGCAGACGGGAGCGGCAGAGTGTACGAGTGCAGGGCAAAGGGTGTCTTTCGCAAAAATCATGAGAAACCGCTGGTTGGGGACGATGTGGAGCTTTATGCGCTGGATGAGGAGAAGGCGCTGGGCAATATCACCGCGATATTGCCCAGACACAGTGAGCTTGTCCGTCCGGCGGTGGCAAATGTGGATCAGGCGCTGGTGATTTTTTCTATTGTAAAGCCGCAGCCGAATTTTAATCTGTTGGACAGATTTTTGATCATGATGGGGCAGCAGGGGCTCCCCGCCCTTATCTGCTTTAACAAACTGGATATGGATGCGGACGGAATGGGAGAGCGCTACTGCGAGATTTACAGGGGTTGCGGTTATCCTGTCTTTTTGGTCAGCGTCAGCCGTAGTCAGGGGGTGGATGCGCTGCGCGCACAGCTTGCGGGGAAAACTACCACAGTGGCGGGACCCAGCGGCGTGGGCAAATCTTCTCTGGTGAATCTGCTTCAGGACAAGACTCGGATGCAGACCGGCAGCATCAGCGAAAAGATAGACAGGGGCAGACACACCACCCGCCATACGGAGCTGATTGCCATGGCGGAGGATACTTATATACTGGACACGCCGGGATTCAGCTCACTGGGGCTGTTTGCGCTGAAAAAGGAGGAGCTGGCGTCCTTTTATCCCGAGTTTGGCAGACATGAAAAGAACTGCAGGTTTGCGGGCTGCGCGCATATGAGCGAGCCGGTGTGCGGCGTGAAGGACGCCGTGGAGCGCGGGGAGATTTCCCGGATGAGATATGAAAATTATTGTCTGCTCTATGAGGAACTGCGGGAGCAGAAGCGATATTGACCATAGGATTGGCGGACGAAACGAGGAAGTTATGTCGGAGCAGAACTATTTTCAGAGCGCACTGTCCAATTTTATCTTTGAGGCAGCAAGCGGCGGTGCAATCCGCCATCTGACAGATTTGGGCTACACGGTCAGGGAAATTATGGAGCGGCTGGATGTCCCTACCCCGTACGAGAAAGTCCAGAAGGCCGTCTGGCAACGGCTGCTGGACACCGGAGTGGTGCTGCTGGAGGAGCCGGGGAGCGAAAGCGGTCGGGAGGAAGTCACTTATGTGAGGGATTACGACCGATACGGCAAACCGAGTTTTCGGCGGGTCGTCACCCCCGTGGGACAAAATACCGCAGGGCAGGGTGTGATATGGCGCGAATCGTGCATGGACGAAAAAAACGACATCGCCATTTATTTGAAGCAAAAATCCATGGAAAACGGTGAGGAATCCTCTTATGTTTCCTGCGATTTTGGATTGCGCTTGGCGGAAGGGGCGGCGAGCCCGCTGCAGCTCGACGTGATTTCGGAGAAAACCCATCGGGAGTACATTCAGGGACTGCCATGGGAGCGAAGGCTGTGTTACCACCGACTCGATAAGAGAATGCGGGAAATCATTGCCGCACTGTACAGGGGTGGGGAGTATCACGGGATCTGTTACTTTGGGAAAACGGGGGAGAAGGTTCGGGTATGAAAGATTAACGGGAGGTCAAAACGATGGAAATTCTGAAGATATCAGATAACACCTGGCGCATTGAGGACGAGGGCGTGCGTTTTTTCCTGCTTGCCGGGGAGAAGAAAGCGTTGCTGATAGACAGCGGAATGCAGATACATAACGCAAAGGAGATTGCGCAGAGCCTTGTCCCACTGCCGATTGAACTGCTCAACACCCATGCTGATATGGACCATGTGGGGAGCAATGCTGAATTTGAGCATTTTTATATGAATCCTGCAGAAGCGTCAAATTATTACAATACGCAAAAGCGGACGGGCGAGTTTATACCTGTTGAAAACGGGGATATGATAGAGCTTGGAGGCCGCACATTGGAAATTATCACAATCCCCGGACATACACCGGGAAGCATTGCCATACTGGATATCAATAACAGACTTTTGTTTGGCGGCGATACTGTGCAGGACGGTACAATCTTTATGTTTGGCGTGCAGCGGGAGATTCACGCGTACATACAAAGCTTGGAAAAGCTGGAGAGCTTCAAAGACCGATTTGATACAATTTGCCCGTCACATGGTACGATTCCCGTAATGCCGGATTTGATTTCCAAGCTGCATCAGGCGGCACTTTCCATATTGGCTGGTAAGGTTGAGGCGACAGATGCACAATTTCATGGCATGGCAATAAAAGAATATGACGTGGGATGCGCTAAATTTTGGTGTGAATAGGGACGGGGAAGCTGTAACGGGAGTGGCATATAGACTATGGTAACAACAATATTAGAAATACTGGAAACGGCGGCAATCGCAGTCAGCGGATTCCTGATAAAAAAATATATATTTTTGGAGCCGGATATGGAGGAAAAAAAGCAGCGCATTTTTTACTGTGTCAGCTTTTTCCTCATCGGTATTGTGTTTCTTGCTCTGGGAAAAGATGCGGCAACAATGACGGCATTGTTTATGATTGGGCTCAATGCCTGTCTTGGAAGGAAACAACACAGGCTGTACAAGCTGCTTTTGATGATGCCGTTTGCAGGCATCATCAACGGACTTTTTATTCCGGTACTGATCATGCCGCCGTATTTTTTAGCGCTGTCAGAACAGGGGACTTACGTTTATGGTTTTATTCTCTACGGCGTATTAGCCGTGCTGCTTCTTTTATTCTATGTGAAAGGAAAAAGCTGGCGAAGCTGGTTTCATGAGAATATGCAGCACAGGAGCCTGCGGAGATCGGAAAAATACCTGCTCTGGCTCATTGGTATCCTGCTTATGTTTTTTTCCAGTACGGCCAGTGCGGCAATACAGATTGTAGCAGACGTTGACAATGTGACGACGGCAGACAGCATGAGCGGGCGGGGTCTGGCAACTTTTATCGGAATCGCCAGCATTTCCGCCTTTGTCATGACGCTCACAATCATCGCGCTGATCATGCAGGGCAATAAGCGTTCTTTTTACCACGAACGGGTTTCCGGTATGCAGTCCGGCCTGATTACGTTCATGGCGGAGGTTGTGGAAAACAGAGATGACAATACGGGCGGGCACATCAGGCGTACGGCGGAGTATGTGGAGTGCATTGCAAGGGAATTGAAAAGACGGGGAATGTACAGTGATATCCTGACGGACAAATATTTGAATGATATGGTAGTGGCAGCGCCGCTTCACGATATTGGGAAAATACATATACCGGATGCAGTTTTAAACAAGCCGGGAAGGCTGACGGAAGAAGAATTTGAGATTATGAAAACGCATACCACGGCAGGGGAGGAGCTGCTTGCCCATGCCAAGGCGGAGCTTGGGGAATCGGGGTATCTGAATACGGCGCTGGAGATGGCGGCATATCATCATGAATGGTGGAACGGCAAGGGCTATCCCTATGGCATAAGCGGGGAAGAAATACCGCTTTGTGCAAGGATTATGGCGGTGGCGGATGTTTTTGACGCACTGACTTCCAAGCGCTGTTATAAGGCTGCCATGCCTCTTGAAAAGGCGTATGCAATCATCAGGGAAGAATCTGGCACACATTTTGACCCGGCAATTGTGGAGGCGTTTTTTGCGGTGACGGAATATATTGAAGATATAAATTTTTGTTGACTTGTGCATAATAGTAGCATATAATGCAAGTACAATAAATAGTACGGTTTCTGGTACGGAAAGAGGCGCATTATGATTGCAGCAAAACAGATGGATATAAGAGCAAATATTAAAAAATACTTTGATATGGCGTTTGATGGAGAACCTGTGATTGTATCACGAAAGGAAAATAAAAATGTAGTTATTATTTCTGAAGCAGAATATAATGAATTGGCAAAAGCTAAGAAAAACGCAGAGTATCTTGCAAAGTTGAATAGGGCTGATGAGCAGATAAAAAATGGGCAAGTGGTTACGAAGACAATGGATGAACTTCTGGCAATGGAGGATTAGTCTATGAAAATCACTTTTGCGGAAGATGGGTGGAGTGAATATCTCTATTGGCAGACTCAGGATAAAAAGATAGTAAAGAAGATAAATCGGTTATTGCAAAGTATAGAACGAGATGGAGCATTGGAAGGATTAGGAAAGCCTGAACAATTAAAATATGGAAAGTCTGGATCGTTCAGCAGACGAATAGATGAAGCTAATAGGTTGGTTTATGAAGTTTCTGATGATCAGATAATCGTGAAATCTTGTAAAGGTCATTATAAGGATTGATTATAAGTATAAATATGAAATTATTTGTTGTTCGCCATGGTCAAACGATTTGCGGGTAAATTTGCGGAGGAAAATAAATGCTCAGTAAAAAGTACAGATTAAGTTATCTGCCACTTTTTTATGAAGATCTTGATGAGAAAATAACATACATTGTTGAGAAACTAAAGAATCCCAAAGCGGCAAGTGATTTATTGGACAAAGTGGAGGCGGCTATCATGGAGCGTCTTCCGGTGGCAGAAGCTTTTGAACCTTATCATTCTACCAGAGAACGCGTCTTGTGGAGTATTACAAACCATAAAAATCCCCCAATTTACTTTTGAATCCCAATGTGCTATACTGACAATGTTCGGCTCATCGAGCTGTTGCATTAAGGCTTTCTTATATGCAAATTTGCATTATGCATGTTCATATGACAGAAAATCCAAAGGAGATATAGATAAAATGAAACTAGGCATCGTGGGTCTTCCCAATGTGGGAAAAAGCACACTTTTTAATTCACTGACAAAGGCGGGGGCGGAATCCGCCAATTATCCTTTTTGTACCATTGACCCCAATGTGGGTGTGGTGGCGGTGCCGGATGAGCGCTTAAGGCTTTTGGGAGATATGTATCATTCCAGAAAGGTGACGCCCGCGGTGATTGAGTTCGTGGATATTGCGGGACTGGTGAAGGGCGCCTCCAAGGGAGAGGGACTGGGCAATCAGTTTCTGAGCAATATACGGGAGGTGGACGCCATTGTGCATGTGGTGCGCTGTTTTGAGGACGCCAATGTGGTGCATGTGGACGGCAGCGTCAATCCCCTGCGGGATATTGAAACGATTAATCTGGAGCTGATTTTTTCTGACCTGGAGATTTTGGAGAGAAGGATATCCAAGGTGACGAAGGCTGCCCGTATGGACAAGACGCTGGCCAGGGAGGAGGCGCTGCTCGGGCGCATTAAGGAGCATCTGGAGAGCGGCAGGATGGCGAAGAGTCTGGAGGCGGAGGACGAGGATGAGGCGGAGCTTCTGCGCTCCTATAATCTTTTGACTTATAAGCCGGTTATCTATGCGGCGAATGTGGCGGAGGAGGATTTGGCGGACGACGGTGCTGGCAATGCCATGGTTGCCGCAGTGCGGGAGTTTGCAGCGGCGGAGCAGAGCGAGGTGTTTGTCATCTGTGCGCAGATTGAGCAGGAGATTGCAGAGCTGGAGGACGATGAGAAGGCTATGTTTCTGGAGGATCTGGGCATTGAGAAATCTGGTCTGGACAAGCTGATTGCAGCCAGCTATCAATTGCTGGGCTTGATGAGTTTTTTGACCGCGGGAGAGGATGAGACCCGCGCGTGGACTATTAAGATTGGAACGAAGGCGCCTCAGGCGGCAGGCAAGATTCACTCTGATTTTGAGCGGGGCTTCATCAAGGCAGAGGTGGTAAATTATAAGGATTTGCTGGAGCAGGGCTCCCTGGCTGCCGCACGGGAGAAGGGGCTTGTGGGAATGGAAGGAAAGGACTATGTGGTGAAGGATGGGGATGTGATCTTGTTCCGTTTTAACGTCTGATATTGTATGCGCGATAATTAAAACGCGTAAGACAGATGCGATAATGTAAACGTAATAAGAAAAATACGAAATATATGGCACGCCTCCGGTGATTGGGGAGGGATGTGCAGATAAGATGTCTATGCGGCAGGCTTTACGAACAGGTAGAGCCTGCATTTATATTTTCGAGAAAATAAAATATATTATATGTTACCTTTTTCCCGTTTCAGACGTGTTTATAAAGAAAGGAGGCATACACATCGCATGAGCATAGAGAGGGACATAAGGGAAGTTGTGATGAAATACAGTGATATGCTTTACAAAATCTGTATTGTTATATTGTGCAATGAGCAGGATGTTCAGGATGCCATTCAGGACACGTTTGTCCGATATCTGGAAAAGCGGCCGGATTTCCACGATGAGGAGCATGAGAAAGCATGGCTGATCCGGGTGGCTACCAATATCTGCCGCGATATGCTGCGCTTTAGAATCCGGCATCCGAAAGTCTGTATTGATGAGTTGGAAAACAGCCTTGCGGTGCCGGAGCAGCGAGAGACCTTAAGGGAGCTTCTGGAACTGCCCGTTAAGCAGAAAACCGTTATCTATCTGCACTATGTGGAGGGATATCATGTAAAAGAGATAGCGGATATCCTGGGTATCACCGAGGGGGCGGTAAAAATGCGGATGAAGCGCGGCAGAGAACAGATGCATCAGGCGTGGAGGGAGGTGTAAACAATGGATGTGCGAAAGGTAAAGGAAACGATGGATCAGATACATATTTCGGATGAGATGCAGGAAGAAATCATCATAAATATTCAGAGACAGATGCAAAAGAAAGCTGAAAAAAGACAGGCAGGGGGTCTGAAAAAAATGGCAGCGGCGGCAGGCCTGGTATTAGCGGTGAGTGTTTTTGGTCTTTCGGTGCAGGCTGTTGTCAAAAGTGTGACAAAGGTGAGGATGGAAAGTATTCCTCCAAAAGAGATACAAGAGGTGTTAGATTTGCTGCGCCGGCAGAACTCAGAGGCGGAAACCTATTCCAGGGAATATTCTGACGAGGAAAACAAACGCAGGGCTGAACTTTGGCGTGCATACGAAGACGGTACATTCCCTGAAAAGGAAATTGTGCAGGTGGATCATGCAGCGGATGTGAAGGAAGATGAGCTCAGTTATATTAAGGACAGTGATACCTTTTACCTGCCGGAGAGGGAGCTGACAGATGAGGAGCTTTTGGAAATCATTGATTTCCAGCATATAAAGATTTATGCCATTGAGCAGAGTCCGGAAGCGCAGGAGGCCAGAGCAGAGCAGCAGGAAGAACAGGAAAAGCTTAAGAAGAGAGTAGAGGCCTTTGGCGGGCTCAGCGAGGAGAAAGCGTTGGCAATGGCGGTAGAGCAAATGAAGGCCGAGCTTGGTGATGACGCAGAGGGAACGGAGTTGCAGTGGATAACCTTAGAGGATATCGAAGAGTCGGACGATGGGACTTCGGGGAATGTGGTATACAGTGCAATCTTCCGGAACAGAGATGCTGCCTTTTGGTATGAATGTGTGATTGACACTGCGGGGGGGGGATTTTACAGACGGAAAAGTGGTAATATTTGTGTCTGCCGCTCAAGGTGCGCAGATTACGGAAAAGTGATAATATTATAAGAGGAGAAAGGTAAGCAGGATGCAAAAGAATCATTTAATAAAAGGCAGGATTTGTCTGTTGGTATGTCTGTCAGTTCTCCTGACGGCATGCGGTGGGGACACGACAGACAGCACAGGTACGCCAAATAAAGAAGATGTTCAAAAGGAAGGCAATGCCCTCAATGCTAAAAACGAGCAGGAATGGGTCTATGTGCCGGAGCGGATTGAGATCAGGGATGAAAAAGCGGATTACGAAGGTATGAATCTGATTGACGACACGGTTTGTTATGTTTCCATGAACGGCGAAGCGGAGGAAGTGAAAAATGTCTGCCGCTACTCTCTGAGCAGCAGGGAGCTGGTACAGGCTCCCATAGAGTGGCCCATGGAGGGAAGTCATAGGGATGTGGTGGTCTATGCATTTAACCCGGACTGCAGCGTGTGGTTGATTGTCAATGTTTATCCGGCGGACTTCAGTCAGATGAAGCGTTTTTTGTGCAGATTTGACGCGGAAGGGAAGAGCAGCTTCTGTCAGGATGTCACGGAGCAGTTAGGGAGTGGCGTCAGTATGGACTATATGGCGGTAGACGGGCAGGGACGGATCGGCATTTTCAGCAATGAATACAGCGAACAGTCCGGCGTCTGGCTGTATTCAGCCGATGGAAGCTATTGTGGAACCATATCCTATGACCTTTCGGAAAATTTTCAGGTCAGGAAAGCGGTAAGAGGGGAGGACGGCAGGCTTTATGCCTGTGTCAGTAAAGGAGAGAATCCGGGGCATTGCACGCTGGCGGAGGTGGATTTTGAGAGACAACAGCTTATCGGAGTCATAGAAGATTTTCCCGATGTGAATGGACTGAACACAGGTGCAGGTGTGGCGGAGAACCAGACAGAGCAGTCCGGTGCATCCGACAAACAGTATGATTTTTTGCTGTATGATAATAATTACGCCTATGGATATGATTTTAATGAAAATAATAAAAAGCAAGGCAGCTCAGGGGGGGCTGCCGAGGAATTGTTTTTGTGGATGGACAGTAATATCAACGGGTATTTTGTGATGGATTTACGTTTGCTTAAAGACGGCAGGTATTATACGGTGGTGGAGGATTGGGTAAGTGAGGACAGGAGTATTGTGCTGCTTACGAAAACCAGGACGGAGGAGGCTCCCAAGCGGGAAAATCTGGTGCTTGCCACCGTGAATGGGGAGAGCGAGCTGGTCGGTATGGCGATGCGCTTCAACAGGGAAAATTATCCCTGGCATCTCACAGTGCAGAATTATGATTCCCTTGACGATTTATACGCGGTCGCAGATAATCCGAAAACCGTGCCTTTTGACGGACTTACCAGGGACGAGATGATGCAGTATATCATGATGTTTAACGAAGAGACTTTTATTGATTGGGATACAGGCGCGTGCCGTTTTGATTCGGATACCTTCAGGGCAGTGCTGGAGCTGTGCGGACGCTTCCCGGATGCTGCTAAAGATAGCAGGCAGAGTGCTTATGAATTTGAAGAGGTTCCGCTGCCTGACAAAATTCAGGAGGGGGAGGTATTGTTCGCCATAGCGGACATAATAGGATTAAAGACCTTGCAGCCTTATATGGGATTATTCGGAGAAAATGCAGCCTGTATCGGATTCCCGACCAGGGAGGGGAACGTGGGAACGCTGCTTTTTCCCAGCAATGCTTTTGGAATTGCCGCTGTGTCGGAGCACAAAGAAGGAGCCTGGAAATTTATTGAAAGTATTTTGACAAGAGAGCAGAATAGTTTTTCTAATACCTGGTTTGGATATTTTCCTGCAATGAAGGCGGATATGAACAGGATAGCAGAGGAAAGAATAAAGGAGGATGCGGAACGGGTAGCCAGAGGCAAAGAGTTTGGCGAGTATTATTGGTCTGAAGATTTTTTTGGTAAATACCATGCCACAACCTGGGATGAAGTCAACGATATGCTGGCTTTAGTTGCAGAGGCGATTCCCGCCTATCAGGTGGAGGACGATGAGATTATCAAAATTATCGGCGAGGAGGCACAGGCTTATTACAGAGGGCAGAAATCCGCGGAGGCTGTGGCGGAGATCATACAAAACCGTGTCCGGCTTTATGTGAGGGAAAATCTTTGATGCATATCAGCCCGGCATTATATCAATTATATCAGGCATATTAACGCCAGACTCTTGACAATGCTCAAAAGTTAGTTTATACTAACTTAAAGCGAAGGAGGTATTGCCATGAATATCGGAACAGCGGTTGTGTTATTAATATTGTGCGGTGTGGTAGCTCTGATCATCAGGAAGATGGTGCAGGATAAGAAAAACGGCAAGTCTCTGCAGTGCGGTATGGACTGTGGGCATTGCGGCGGGCACTGCGCGCACAGGGCTGATTAGCGGAAATAGAATATTAAATTAGAGAAAAAGAGGGAGGCAGTCCGTTTACTGTCTCCCTCTCAGACTGTAGACAAAGCGGACGCATGACTTTGAATGTGACTTTGGATTGAATGGGAAGTGTACCGGGAGAGGAGAAGCTATGAAATTTTATGAATTTGGAGATAAGGCGAATCCGGTAATTCTTTTATTGCCGGGAACCTGCTGTCATTGGAAGGCAAACTATGAGGCAGTAATCCCGCTTTTGGAGGAAGAGTTCCATGTCGTCTGTGTATCCTATGACGGTTTTGATGAGACGGAGGATACCATATTTCCGGATATGCTGACGGAAACGGAAAAGATAGAAGGTTATGTCAAAGACAATTATGGCGGCAGGATACACGCTGTTTATGGCTGCTCTCTGGGCGGGAGCTTTGTGGGATTGCTGGTGCAGCGGGGGAATATACATATCAGCCATGCGATTCTGGGCAGCTCTGATC